>ERZ773269.1512-NODE-1512-length-21557-cov-10.925821_pt1 | contig 21557 bp, 24 predicted proteins | sample MGYA00511958_ERZ773269 | MGnify/ENA primary metagenome ERZ773269 (study PRJEB29015, sample SAMEA2737761) | human gut metagenome | biome: human gut; feature: human-associated habitat; material: faeces | place: China | collected 2012 ... | reverse complement strand
TTCTCGTTGAAGCAGCAGAAGGAATGGGTTCTACTCGCAAGCAGATTTTAACCAAGGTTCAATTGCCACTTGCCTTTCCGGTCATGATGTCTGGGTTTCGCAATATGGTGACAATGACCATTGCGCTAGCCGGGATTGCCTCTTTCGTCGGTGCTGGCGGTCTGGGGGTTGCAATCTACCGTGGGATTACAACCAATAATCAAACCCTAACCTTGGTCGGAAGTATTTTAGTAGCTTTGTTGGCACTGGTCTTTGATTTTATCCTCTCTTTGATCGAAAAATCAATCTTAAACCATAAAAAAGTATCCAAAAAATGGTTGGTTGTTTTAAGTTTCATAACTTTTTTGACAGCAGGAATAATCGCGTTTTTCCAAATGAATCCAATGGGTGGAACGGTCAAAATTGCGACCAAGCCACAGACAGAAAACTATATCTTAGGAGAAATGCAAAAGCAAGTCATTGAAGAATATACCAATCTGAAGGTCAAAATGACCAAAGGTGTTGGTGGTGGTACCTCAAATATTCATCCAGCAATGGTTAAAGGTGAATTTGATATTTATGCTGAATACACCGGTACAATCTGGGAAGTTATTCTCAAAAAATCAGGCTCGTATGATGAAAGTCAATTTAAGACGCTTGAAAGTCAATACCGCAAGAAATATCAACTTGCATGGGCAAATACATTTGGCTTTAATAACACATATGGCTTAGCCGTTCGCAAGGATGTAGCAGAAAAATACAATATTAAAACCTTTAGTGATTTAGCCAAAGCTAGTCCTAATTTAACTTTTGGTGCAGAGTATGACTTCTTTGGTCGTGAAGACGGTTTTGCACGTTTGCAATCTACCTATGGTATGAAGTTCAAATCTCAAGTGGATATGGATAGCGGACTGAAATATCAGGCTATTAAATCCGGAAAAGTTGATGCGATTGATATTTTTACCACAGATGGACAGCTTTATGGTGCCAATCTAGTGGTTTTGAAAGATGATAAAAAAATCTATCCTTCTTATCAGGCAGGGACAGTTGTTCGAGAAGCTACTCTTAAAAAATACCCACAATTGAAAAAAGCATTGGCAAAATTAGATGGTATTTTAACAGATAGTAAAATGGCAGAACTGAACCACAAAGTAGAAAATGACAAAGAAGAGCCAGCTAAAGTCGCTCATGACTATCTTGTAGAGAAAGGAATTTTGAAAAAATGATTGAATATAAAGAAATTAGCAAATCTTATGGGAATCAAGACATTATCAAAAATCTAAATCTAAAGATTGAAGACGGCACTTTTCTGACAGTTGTGGGGACTTCTGGCTCAGGCAAAACGACATTGTTAAAGATGATAAATGGTTTGGTCAAGCCGAATCAAGGGCAAATCCTTATCAATGGTCAAGATGTGCAGGACACGGATTTGATTGAATTGCGACGAAACATCGGTTATTCGATTCAAGGAAATGGGCTTTTTCCGCATTTGACAGTTGCTGAGAATATCGCTTATGTCTTGAATTTGCAAAAGAAAAATCAAGTGGAAATAGAGAAAGTTGTAGATGCAAAGTTAGCTATGCTTGGTTTGGATATTCATCTAAAAAATCGCTATCCAGCAGCTCTTTCGGGCGGACAGGCGCAACGAGTGGGGATTGCCCGTGCACTCGCTGCAACGCCTGATATTTTGCTAATGGATGAGCCTTTTGGAGCAGTGGATGCTATTACGCGCTATCAGTTACAGCGTGAATTAAAATTACTGCATGAAGAAACTGGCATTACAGTTGTGTTTATCACACACGATATAACAGAAGCCTTGAAACTAGGCACGAAAATCCTCGTTTTAGATAAGGGAGAAATCCAGCAATATGGCACGCCACAGGAAATAAAAATGCAGCCTGCAAATGAATTTGTAAGAAAACTACTAGAATTAGCAAGCTAAAGAGAAGTTCTATGAATCAAAAAATGAAAGCCATGGTGATTTATGAGCCTGGTGGTCCAGAAAAATTTGTTCTAGAAGAACGAGAAATCCTGAATGTAAAAGAAGGCTAGACTCTAGTCAAGATTAAAGGTTTTGGGATCAATCATTCAGAAATTTTCACTCGGAAAGGTCTATCTCCAACTATTCAATTCCCACGCATTTTGGGGATTGAGTGTGTAGGACAAGTGGTTGAAACGACAAGGAGAGATTTACAAATTGGACAAAAAATTGTCTCTATCATGGGTGAAATGGGACGTGCCTTTGACGGTTCTTATGCTGAATATGCTCTACTTCCAAATGAGCAGATTTATCCCGTAGATAGCCAATTACCTTGGTCTGAGTTAGCAGCAGTACCAGAGACCTATTATACCGCTTTTGGCTCCTTCAAAAATCTGCAGATAAAAGAAGGAGATTCAATCTTAGTCCGAGCTGCGACAAGTGGCGTTGGATTAGCTTTCTTAAAATTGGTAAAGGCGCAATTCCCACAGAATCGTGTAGTTGGCGCAGTTCGTTCTCTCGCTAAAAAGATTTGCTTCAACATCAAGGTTTTGATGAGATTATTTTAGATGAAAAAGGAGTTTTGCAAACCGAAGAAAAGTTTGATAAAATCCTTGAATTAGTCGGTCCGGCTACTTTAAAAAATTCATTTGACCATATTCAAAGTGCAGGAATTATCTGTAACACTGGTCAATTAGGTGGCAAATGGTATGTAGAGGAGTTTGATCCAATCGTAGAAATAAGAAACAATAGTTATTTGACTAGTTTTTATTCAGGCAATGTGAGCCAGCAGCTTATTGATGAACTTTTTAGCTATATTGATACTTACCAGATAAATGTATCTCCTCAACGAATCTTTTCATTAGAACAAATCCCAGCAGCTCATTCTTATATCGAAAGTCAAGCGGGATTTGGTAAAGTGGTTGTACTAAATAATTAACTATAAAAAAATTAAAAGTGTGCAAATTGCATGCTTTTTTGAATTGACAGACAGTATATCTACGCTTATAATGAAAATTAGAAAATTCTATAAATGAGGCAATACAGATGAAAAAAAGGATTGGGATTTTATTAGTAGCGAGTTTGTTTCTTTTGACAGCTTGTGGGGGAAAGAAAACGAATGTGGAAACGAAACAAGAAGGAAAAGCAACGTCTGCAAAAGTTGCGTCCTCTGAGCAAGCAAAGAAAAAAGCAAAAGTTCATTATAATGGTTCTTACTATAGTGTAAAAGGAAAATACGATGAAATTGTTATCGCAAATAAACATTATCCATTATCTTCAGATTATAACCCCGGTGAAAATCCTACTGCTAAAGCAAAATTGCTGGAATTGATTGCTGCTATGCAGCGCGAAGGCTATCCTATCAGTCATCAATATAGCGGTTTCCGTAGTTATCAAACGCAGGTTACTCTTTATCAAAATTATGTCAATCAAGACGGGAAAGAAGCAGCAGATCGTTATTCTGCCCGACCTGGCTATAGTGAACACCAAACAGGCTTGGCATTTGACTTGATTGGCACAGACGGAAATCTAGTAACAGAAGAAAAGGCAAGTCGATGGCTTTTGAAACATGCAGCTGAATATGGATTTGTCGTGCGCTATCTAAATGGGAAAGAAGACAAAACTGGATATATGCCAGAGCAATGGCACCTGCGTTATGTTGGGAAAGAAGCAAAAGCGATTGCAGATTCAGGACTATCTTTAGAAGAATATTACGGTTTTGCTGGGGGAGATTATAAGGATTAAAGTTGAACACAAGGAGACAATACACATGAAAATTTACACAATGAATCCTACTATTGATGTCGTGGAAACACCTGTTGAAGAAACTAGTCGTATCATCCGTCACCTTCACTTAGGAGAAGGAAAAATGATTCCTGAACACAAGGCTGATGCTTTGGTGACTGTTGTTTGTCTAGAAGGAAAGGTTGATTTTACAGCATCTGGTCAAACCGTTCAACTTGTTCCCGGAAGTTTTTTAACCATGGAACCCAATGAACTTCATAGTTTATATGGTGTGAAAGATAGCCATGTATTGGTTATTCAGCAATTAAAATACTGAATGTGAAAAAAGGTAAAAACTTGGAAGTCATACTGTCGTAGATTCCAAGTTTTTTTGATTATATAAAAAACCTTTTCCAAAATGGAAAAGGCTTAATATCAACATTTTTTGTAATGTGAATATGATTCTTATTTGAGACCATATTTTACAAGGAGTTAATATTATATGCTCAAATACCTATTATATAGCGTATTTCACAAGGAAGTTTTATCATAAATGTTATTTGTATTATGTTACATATAAGTAATTAGGTACCAAAAAGGTACTAAATTTGAGGTTTCGGAGTTTATAAAATAAAGAAATTATAATGAAATTTGGATCCTTTAAAAGAATAAATTTTTATCACAAAATCTTTCAATGTCATTTTTATTAAACATAGATGTTTCGTATTCTTGATCTTCTAAATTTGCCATTTCTCTCTTCTTATAGATTTTTTATTATCAGTTTGATATAATTATATTGGTATTAAACGAAAGCCTCAGAGCGCTTTGTAGAGCTTTCTGAGGTCTTTTTCATATTCATAAGTCTAAAAGTACTGACTATTTTTCTATAATTTGTTTTTTATATAATCATTTAGGTTTTAAGTCAATAAATAAGATAAGAATTGTTAGATGAAATAGTAGAATAACTGGCTTAAACCTTTGATTTGTCTTTTGAAATTATCAAAGGATGATGAACTAGAAGAAATTGTTAGTCTATTGTAAGAAAATGAATTAACAGTAAAAGAGAATAGTTCCTTACAAAAGGAGAAAGAAAATGACAAAAAGTAAATTAATTAGAGATATTGCTGAAGAATGTATTAGTTTAGAAAGCGCACTATTAAGATTAAGAGTAATTACATATTCATTAAAAAATTCTGAACTGCAAAAATGGATTGAAAATGAGTTGAGAGGATATAAGATAGATGATGAAATTCCTCAGTATAGGAAAGACATTTCATATAGTATAAGATACTCAGGGATAAATAGAACTTTTACAGTTAAGTCAGCACCACTGTCAGAATCATTTTTTACAGATGAAATAAAAAAATTTTAAGAGCTCGACAAATTACTAATGGTATAGGTACGATTGAACGTAATTTATCAATCGAAATGAGCTATGACCTAATTGAATTTGCCCCAATGGTCTATAGTGCAAGTAAATGTGGTATTCAGTGTCATACATTAGAACAAGTCGTAAATAAAGCTAGTTTAGAGAATATCTTAAATAATGTGAAAATAATGTTGATTGATATATTGCTAGATTTAGAATCAAAGTTTGGTGAACTAGACCAGTTAGATATTGATGTGAAACATATTAGTAGTGAGGAACTACAAACAGTAAATGAAACATTGTTAGATAAAATTTATTATGATGGGAAAAGAGAAAACTATGAGTGAGTTCTTAAGTTACTTTTTGAATAATTCGACGTTATTAGGAGCGTTTATTTCAATAATATCTTCATCGATTACTCTGCTAATACAAGCATATATTAAGAAGTATTTGATGGAACAAGGGAAAACCAATATTTACTATAAAACAGTTTACAATAAGATTACATCAAATCCTTGGGGGTTTTATGAAGAAAATAATGAAATATATTTTGACCTACCATTATGGATTGAAATTCATAATACAAAAGGAACTAGACAGATTGTGAGAAATCTAAATTTATCTTTATATTCAGCTGGAAAATTTGTTTCTAAAACAAAACAGTCAACGCATTCTGGGGAAACTGTATTGGCAGATAACGGTTCATATTCATTCTTAGTTGATGCGGGAGAAATAAAAAGATATGACTTAGAATTCATTATAAAAGGGAAAGATATAGGCTTTCAAGATTTTGATGAAGTTAGGTTATCTTATTTTGATACAAATGATAAGTATATTGAATATAAAATATTTGACATTGAAGATTCATGGAAACAGTCTAATTATAAAATAAGTGAGGACTGGAAAAAATTAAATTAGAGGTGGAAAAGATGGATTTTAAAATGTTTGAAGATAAAAATTGGTTTCAACTAATCAGGAATAGAGTCCTCAGACTAAGTGAAGGTAGTATTATAAAACAAGATTTATTGTCGACCTTGTTGCTAATTAATGCTTTTGCTTATTTGATAGGAATAATTAAATTTATGTGGAATATAGGAGTTGATAAAATTTTTCGATTGACGATTCCCTACATACTTTCGTTAATGTTCACTATTAATTCATTTTTGGATTTCATTCTTGGTAAAGTTGATAAACTTATTTGTTGGAAACCGACTGATGTTCCTCAATTTAGTTTCTTGGATATATTAAGTGATGCTGGTTTTGTATTAAGAGCTATCCCTTACATGATTTTACTGTATCTCATTAATTTTGTGTTATTTTCCCGGGAGAGATTTATTAATGAAGTTATTAAACTGATTTTATCAATTCTCATATCAATTATGATATTTGGAGAGTATCAGTTTACTCTGATAGTTATATTGATGCTTTTACTAGTTTCATCGATACAATTTGGAAAGGGTAATTTGTTTAGACTATTTAGTATTTGTCTTCTATTTTTAACACCAACTTTAAATCTCGAGAAAATTGAAAAATCAGAGCAAAGTATTAGTGAGATTAAAATTTTCCTTTGGATCTTTTCTTGGCTTATGATTTCTAAAATTATTTCTATATGGTTTGAAATTCCTTTGGAAGTTGCTGTCCTGTTAGTAATAGTTTTAATGGTAAGGTTTAGTTTACAATTGCAAACTAAGAATCCACGTTTAGAAATTTTGTTAAAAGGAGCTATTTACTTTTTAGTTTTTTTATCCGTATTAATATCTAATAATACAACCGATGAGATGATAAGTTTTGCTACTGTATCGATTGCGATATATTTTGCGGTAGATAGATTCTTTAGTTTATTTAAGGATATTGAGACACTTGTTCAAAACGATGAAATTAATTATTATCTTTACTTTGATAATTCAATAGATGTTTTAAAACAGAAATTTTTACCAGATGAGTTTTTATCTTCTGTGATAAAAGATATAGATGACCAAGAATTATATGGACAGCTGATAATAAGAGCTGAACTTGGAATGAAAGATAGTTTTGAAAAAATATTATCATTAGTTAAAACACAAAGAGAATATAAAAGTTACGAAATGTTATTATTATCACTTGAATATAAATTACAGAAAAAAGATAATAAAGAACTTACTATACTTAAGTTTTTTGAAGATAATCTTCACAATGATATCATATATGATGAACAGATGATGCTTCCAATTGAGTTTATAGTTTTATATGGTGAAGAGTTAAAAGAAAATCAATACTATGAACGAGCTAAAGAATCATTAAGTTTCTCAGAATATTTTGATTCTTATAAATATATAAAAAGTTATTATGACTGCATAAGAATAATTGGAGATGAAAAAGAATTAAACCGTCTTCAAAAAAATTATGTATTACATTGAGTTAAATTGTCGGTATATTTTCTTTTGCCAAACAGACGACTTTTATTGTTTTTCAAAAAAATACTAAAGAATATTGATTAATCAGTATTCTTTTTCATTTCAATCAGTTTCTTGAAAATAGAAAAAGGATGCTATTTGCATCCTTTAATTAAAATATTGAAATTACTGGCCCAGACAAGAAATGACCTTAATTACAGTATAACCGTAATCGTTTTCTAGGATTAACTTAGCTTGTTCCCTGGTAACTCTTCCTGGAAGTGAAATTTTACCTTTTTGGGCGATTTTACTATCTTGAAGATATTTAAAAAATACAATACATTAGTCAAATTTTTGAATTTGCAATTAAGATGAAATTGATTAATGATAATCCAGTAAAAGGAGTGGTTCTTCCAAAAAGGGAGAAGATTGAATCACAGAATTATTTTACAGTTCAAGAGCTACATCAATTTTTAAAAATTGTAAAAGAAGAAGAGCCTTACAAAAATTATGCTTTATTCAGATTATTAGCTTATAGTGGGTTACGAAAAGGGGAATTGTATTCATTGAGGTGGTCTGATTTAGATTTTGATAATCAGATACTATCAGTGAGTAAGAACCTAGGTAGAATTAATGGAAAAGCACTAGAAAAAAGCACCAAGAACAAATTCTCGGTGCGTCAGATAATGTTAGATCAAGATACAGTAGATATACTTTCTGAATGGAAACGACAATCATTAAGAGAAAAAGGAAAGTTAATGGTCACTCCTTTAAATCTTGGTGAATCGTATATGTTTACTTTTATTAATCGAAACGGTGAGGAAGAACCACTTTATCAGGATTATGTCAATAGTATTTTAAAAAGAATTATTGATAAACATGGTTTAAAGAAAATCACACCTCATGGTTTCAGGCATACTCATGCTACACTAATGATTGAAATCGGTATTGATCCAGTTAATACAGCGAAAAGATTAGGGCATGCAAGTAGCCAAATGACTTTAGATACATATAGTCATACAACTGCAGTAGGTGAAGTAAAAGCTATTAATAAGTTTGCAAATTATATGAACGGGTGGAAAGACTAATTTACCAAGACGGTACCAAAGACGGTACTAAAAAGAAAAAAGCCAATTCCAATTTCTTGGAAAAGGCTTTATTTTCAACGTTTTTAAGTTCGTTATGCGGTTTCTTATTTGAGACCGTATTTTTTGTTGAAACGATCCACACGTCCATCTGCTTGAGTGAATTTTTGACGTCCAGTATAGAATGGATGTGAGTCTGATGAAATTTCCACACGGATCAAAGGATAAGTGTTTCCATCTTCCCATTCAACAGTTTCGCTAGAATACTTAGTAGAACCACTAAGGAATTTGTAGCCAGTTGAAGTATCCATAAAGACAACAGGACGGTATTCAGGATGAATATCTTTTCTCATTTTTAAAAATTTCCTTTCTGCCATGGTCTCTCTGCGAGCCATAGATTCGTTACTTTGATAGTTTACCAAATTCTAGCGGATTTGACAAGTCTTTTCTACCAAATTATTTCCTTTTTGCCAATTCTTTCAATTCTTGATAAACTTCTTCGATTTCTTCTTTGGAGTAAGCATTGGCACCACTGGCAAGAGGATGACCGCCTCCGTCGTGTTTTTTAGCTACTTCATTAATCGGGATAAATTTACTCCGTAGTCGAACGCGGTAATTGCCATTTTCTTGCTCAACAAAAATTCCCCATAGTTCAACGCTGTCAATACGCCCTGGAGCTGAAACGATAGCGGAAGTATCAGAATCTGTTAAATGATTGGCTTTGAGAAGTTCCTGAGTTAAAATGACACGAGCTGCACCATTTTCATCAACTTCTAAATGGTCATAAACATAGCCTTGAAGTTTAGCAATTTGATAGCTGAAAGAGTCCATTTTTCGAGCCAAAGCAGCAAAATCAAAGGGATACTCGCGAAGTTTACTTGCGACAGCCATTGTGCGGGCAGTTGTGGCAGGATATAGGAAACGTCCTGTATCACCGACAATTCCAGCATAAAGCAATTTAGCAGAATAATCATCTAGTTTGAGTTTATTTTCCAATGCAAAGAGAGCAATTAACTCACTAGCACTACTAGAGCTAGTATCTACCCAAGAAATGTCCCCGTAAATATCATCGTTTGGATGATGATCAATTTTGATGAGAAAATCTCCTTTGTTGTACCGTTCGTCATCAATCCGAGCAGTATTTGCTGTATCACAAACAATAACTAAAGCATGTTTGTAATCATCATCTGAAACATCATCCATTTTAGCCAGCCAAGCAAGAGTAGGTTCAGTCTTTCCTGCTACTTTAATCTTTTTCTCAGGGAAATTGACTTGAAGTAATTTTTTCAAACCGACTTGACTTCCTAATGCATCAGGATCGGGTCGCATGTGACGATGAATGATAATCGTATCATATTCTTTAATTTTATGTAAAATTTGCTTGAAAATTTCCATATGATAACCTCCGCTCTACCTTTTATTCATTGTATCATAAGATGATTATTTTAAAAAGTAAAAGGGAAAAGTAGGGAACTTTAAGAGATTTGAAGTGCAACAATTTGTTCAATGTGTTATAATAAACTGATAGAATTTTTTGGAGGAAATTATGGCTTTAGCAAAAATTGTATTTGCGAGTATGACAGGAAATACAGAAGAAATCGCAGATATTGTAGCTGATAAATTAAAAGAACTTGGTTTAGAAGTAGATATTGATGAATGCACAACGGTTGATGCAGAGGAATTTCTAGAAGCAGACATCGCAATCGTTGCTTCTTACACATACGGTGACGGCGAGTTGCCTGATGAAATTGTTGATTTTTATGAAGATTTAGCTAGTCTTGACTTGACCGGAAAGATTTATGGTGTTGTCGGGTCAGGCGATACATTTTATGATGAATTTTGTAAGGCAGTAGATGATTTTGACCGCGCTTTTGCAGCGACAGGTGCTGAAAAAGGCGCTGAAAATGTCAAAGTCGATCTATCAGCAGAAGATGAAGATATTGAAAATCTGGAGAAATTCGCTGAAGCATTAGCCGAAAAAGTACGGTAATCATGTAAGAAGGCTGGGAACTTTTCCTAGCCTTTTTTAGCTTAATTTATTCGATTTTAGGCATATATTCTGACATTTCTAATATAGAATAGTATAATAAGAGAAGAGAATTTGTATCAATGGGAGGAATGAGATGACGAAAGAACGAGATTATGCCTTTGGATTTCATGACGATGTGAAGCCTTTGTTCTCGACAGGCAAAGGTTTAACAGAAGAGGTTGTTCGTGAAATTTCTGAAATTAAAAATGAGCCGCAATGGATGTTGGATTATCGCTTGCGTTCTTTAGAGTTGTTCCATAAATTGCCCATGCCTGATTTTGGACCAGATTTATCCGGCATACGATTTGATGATATTGTCTATTATCAAAAATTAAGTGGGGATCGGGCTAGAAGTTGGGATGAAGTGCCAGATGAAATAAAGAAAACCTTTGAGCGTCTGGGGATTCCTGAAGCAGAGCGTCAATTTTTGTCAGGGGCTGTTGCTCAGTATGAATCTGAAGTAGTCTATCACAATATGAAAGAAGAATTTGCCAAGCAGGGCATCATCTTTACCGATACTGACACGGCAGTACAAGAATATCCGGATTTGGTGAAAAAATACTTTGGCACAGTCATTTCTAATGCAGAACACAAATTTTCCGCTTTAAATAGTGCTGTTTGGTCAGGTGGTACATTTATCTATGTTCCTAAAAATGTTCAATGTCAGGTGCCAGTTCAGACCTATTTCCGTATCAATGGAGAGAATGCCGGTCAGTTTGAACGCTCGCTCATTATCGTAGAAGAGGGTGGCTCTATTCAATACATTGAGGGCTGCACAGCGCCGACTTATACGACCAATAGTCTTCATGCTGCAAATGTGGAAATTATTGTCAAAAAAGATGCTTTTTTCCGCTATACAACGATTCAAAACTGGTCAGACAACGTTTATAATCTGGTGACAGAGCGTGGAACGGTTGAAGAAGGCGGTACTTTGGAATGGATTGACGGAAATCTGGGCAGCAAGGTCAATATGAAATATCCTTGTAGCATTTTGAATGGCCGCAATGCAAGAACTTCAGTCCTTTCCATGTCCTTTGCTAATTATGGTCAGCATTTGGATGCGGGTTGTAAAGTCTATCACAATGCGCCAAAGACTTCTAGCACATTGATTTCCAAGTCTGTTGCCAAAGACGGTGGTAAGACGGATTACCGCGGTCAAGTCCGTTTTGGCAAGAACAGTGCTGGTTCAAAGTCTCACATTGAGTGCGACACGATTCTTATGGATGGTGAATCCAGCTCAGATACCATTCCGTTTAATGAAATTCACAATTCAAATGTTGCACTTGAACACGAAGCTAAGGTTTCTAAGGTTTCAGAAGACCAGCTTTATTACCTTATGAGCCGCGGTATTAGCGAAGAAGAAGCAACTGCCATGATTATCAATGGCTTTATGGAGCCAATTACCAAAGAGCTCCCAATGGAGTACGCAGTTGAGCTCAACCAGCTCATCAACATGAGTATGGAAGGTTCTGTAGGATAAAAATAAAAACAGTCGTGAGGCTGTTTTTTTGTGCTCCTAATTGAAATAAGAGAAAGAAAAAAGCACCGAATCGGTGCTCACTTTTCAAGTTGGATACGGACAAAGCCTTATTTTAACTTGCTGTGTTGTTTCGAATAGTTCCAACAATAATAGTATACAATATTTTTCTTTAAATGTAAACGTTTTTGTGTTAAAATAATAATATGATTAAAGCAATTTTAAAAAAGGAGTTTTTCTATGGGAAAGCCATATTCTATCGGCCTCGATATCGGCACAAATAGTGTTGGATGGGCTGTTATAACGGATGATTACAAGGTTCCGGCTAAAAAGATGAAGGTCTTAGGGAACACTGATAAACAATCTATCAAGAAAAATTTACTAGGGGCTCTTTTATTTGATAGTGGTGAAACAGCAGAAGCAACACGCTTGAAACGGACAGCTAGGCGTCGCTATACTCGTAGAAAAAATCGTCTACGCTATTTGCAAGAAATTTTTACGGAAAAGATGAATAAAGTAGATGAAAATTTCTTCCAAAGATTAGATGATTCATTTCTTGTTGAAGAAGATAAGCAAGGAAGCAAATATCCTATTTTTGGAACTTTAAAAGAGGAAAAAGAGTATCATAAAAAATTTAAAACGATTTATCATTTAAGGGAAGAATTAGCAAATTCAAAAGAGAAAGCTGATTTGCGTTTGGTGTATTTGGCTTTGGCACATATGATTAAATTCCGTGGACATTTTCTCATTGAAGGTCAGCTAAAAGCTGAAAACACAAATGTCCAAACATTATTTAAGGATTTTGTAGAAGTATATGATCGGACAGTTGAAGAAAGTCATTTATCAGAAATGACAGTCGATGCATTGAGTATCTTAACAGAAAAAGTTAGCAAATCTCGTCGTTTAGAAAATCTTGTTGAATGTTATCCAACTGAGAAGAAAAATACTCTATTCGGGAATCTTATTGCTTTATCTTTAGGGCTACAACCAAACTTTAAAACGAATTTCCAATTATCTGAAGATGCTAAATTACAATTTTCTAAAGATACATATGAAGAAGATTTAGAAGAGTTGCTTGGGGAAATCGGAGATGAGTATGCGGACTTGTTTGCATCCACTAAAAATCTTTATGATGCCATATTGTTATCAGGGATTTTAGCAGTAGATGATAACACAACAAAGGCACCTTTGTCTGCTTCAATGGTTAAACGCTATGAGGAACATCAAAAAGATCTTAAAAAATTGAAAGATTTTATTAAAGTGAATGCTCCTGATCAGTATAATGCCATTTTCAAAGATAAAAACAAAAAAGGTTATGCGGGTTATATTGAAAGCGGTGTCGAACAAGATGAATTTTACAAATACTTAAAGGGAATTCTTTTAAAAATTAATGGAAGCGATGATTTTCTTGATAAAATTGATCGTGAAGATTTTCTGAGAAAACAAAGAACATTTGATAATGGCTCCATTCCGCATCAAATCCATCTGCAAGAAATGCATGCTATCTTGCGACGCCAAGGTGAACACTATCCATTCTTGAAAGAAAATCAAGATAAGATTGAAAAAATCTTAACGTTTAGAATTCCTTACTATGTTGGTCCTTTGGCGCGAAAAGGCAGCCGCTTTGCCTGGGCAGAATATAAGGCGGATGAAAAAATTACGCCATGGAATTTTGATGATATTCTTGATAAAGAAAAATCAGCAGAAAAATTCATCACACGCATGACTTTAAATGATTTGTATTTACCTGAAGAAAAAGTCTTACCAAAGCATAGTCTTGTTTATGAAACGTTTAATGTTTACAATGAGTTAACTAAAGTTAAGTATGTCAATGAGCAAGGGAAAGCCATTTTCTTTGATGCAAATATGAAGCAAGAGATTTTTGATCATGTTTTTAAAGAAAATCGGAAAGTTACGAAAGATAAACTTTTAAATTATTTGAATAAAGAATTTGAAGAATTTAGAATTGTTAACTTAACTGGACTGGATAAGGAAAATAAATCCTTTAATGCAAGTCTTGGAACTTATCACGATTTGCGTAAGATTTTAGATAAATCATTCTTAGATAACAAAGAAAATGAACAGATAATTGAGGATATCATTCAAACACTAACTCTATTTGAAGATAGAGAGATGATTCGCCAGCGCCTTCAAAAATATAGTGATATCTTTACTAAGGCTCAATTGAAAAAATTGGAACGCCGTCATTACACTGGTTGGGGCCGCTTGTCATACAAGTTAATCAATGGTATCCGAAATAAAGAGAATAAGAAAACAATATTAGACTATCTAATCGATGATGGTTATGCTAATCGTAATTTTATGCAGTTGATTAATGATGATGCTCTTTCTTTTAAAGAAGAAATTGCCAAGGCACAATTCATTGGTGATGTTGATGATATTGCAAATGTAGTGCATGACTTACCTGGAAGTCCTGCTATCAAGAAAGGGATTTTACAAAGTGTCAAAATCGTTGATGAATTAGTCAAAGTCATGGGGTGTAACCCTGCTAATATTATCATAGAGATGGCACGGGAAAATCAGACGACAGATAAGGGACGTAGAAATTCACAGCAACGCTTGAAAAAACTTCAAGATTCTTTAAATGAATTTGGTAGCAATATCCTTAATGAGAAGAAACCCTCATATATTGATGATAAAGTTGAAAATGTCCATCTTCAAAAAGACCAACTTTTCTTATACTATCTTCAAAACGGTAAGGATATCTATACTGGTGATGAGTTAGATATTGATCTCCTTAGTGAATATGATATAGATCACATTATTCCTCAAGCCTATATTAAAGACGATTCTTTTGATAATCGAGTTTTAACGAGTTCTTCCGAAAATCGTGGCAAGTCTGATAATGTTCCCAGCATAGAAGTAGTTCGTGCTAGGAAAGCAGATTGGATGCGATTGCGTAAAGCTGGTCTAATTTCTCAACGTAAGTTTGATAATTTAACCAAGGCAGAACGTGGCGGTCTGACCGAAAATGATAAAGCAGGTTTTATTAAACGTCAGTTAGTTGAGACAAGGCAAATTACAAAACATGTTGCGCAGATTTTAGATGCTCGTTTTAATACAAAACATGATGAGAATAAAAAAGTGATTCGAGATGTTAAAATCATTACTTTGAAATCTAATCTAGTTTCACAATTTCGAAAAGACTTTAGGTTTTACAAAGTACGTGAAATTAATGATTATCACCATGCACATGACGCTTATCTCAATGCAGTTATTGGAACAGCTTTGTTGAAAAAATATCCCAAACTTGCATCAGAATTTGTATACGGTGAATTCAAAAAATATGATGTCCGTAAATTTATTGCGAAATCAGATAATGACGAAATTGGAAAAGCGACAGCGAAATACTTCTTTTATTCAAATTTGATGAATTTCTTTAAAACAAAGGTTAGACTTGCAGATGGTACAGTAGTTGAGAGGCCTGATATTGAGACAAGCGAGGATGGCGAAATTGTTTGGAATAAACAAAAGGACTTTGAGATTGTTCGCAGGGTTCTATCTTATCCTCAAGTCACCATTGTCAAGAAAACCGAGAAGCAAAATCATGGTTTGGACAGAGGAAAGCCTAAAGGACTTTTCAACGCCAACCCTTCTCCTAAACCAAAACCAGACAGCAATGAAAATTTAGTAGGAGCAAAGAGAAATTTAGATCCCAAGAAATATGGTGGTTATGCAGGTATTTCAAATTCTTATGCTGTATTGGTTAAAGCAGTTATTGAAAAGGGAGCTAAGAAAAAAGAAACAACAATACTAGAATTCCAAGGAGTTTCAATTGTAGATAGAATTTCTTTTGAAAAAGATAAAAGAGCTTTCTTGTTAGGAAAAGGCTATAAGGATATAAAAGAAATCATCGAACTTCCTAAATACAGCTTGTTCGAATTAAAAGATGGGACCCGTCGTATGTTGGCCAGTATTCTTTCAACAAATAATAAACGTGGAGAAATTCATAAAGGAAATGAAATGTTTGTTCCCCAGAAGCTAACAACTCTGCTTTACCATGCAAAACGGATTAACAATCCGATTAACAAAGAACATCTAGAGTATGTTGAGAAACATAGAGATGATTTTAAAGAGTTGCTCAACTATGTGTTGGAATTTAATGATAAATTTGTGGGTGCTAATAAAAACGGAGAACGTCTAAAAAAAGCGGTTGCAGACTTTGACAGTAAAAGTATTGGAGAGGTTTGTATCAGCTTTGTGGGGACAGCCAATAGTAAGAATTCAGGTCTATTTGAGTTAACCTCATTAGGAAGTGCCTCAGATTTTGAATTTCTTGGTGTGAAAATTCCTAGATATAGAGATTATACTCCTTCATCTCTATTAAAGGATGCCACCCTCATCCACCAATCCATCACGGGTCTTTATGAAACACGGATTGACTTGAGCAAGTTGGGAGAAGATTAATGGGGTGGAGAACAGTTGTTGTAAATACACATTCAAAACTTTCCTACAAGAATAATCACTTGATCTTCAAGGATGCCTCTCGGACAGAGTTGATTCATCTGTCCGAGGTGGATATCTTGTTGTTGGAGACAACTGATATTGTGCTGTCAACCATGCTGATTAAGCGGCTGGTTGATGAGAATATTTTAGTTATTTTTTGTGATGATAAGCGTTTGCCGACAGCCATGCTGATGCCCTACTATGCACGTCACGATTCCAGTTTGCAGCTGAGTAATCAAATCACTTGGCCAGAAGATGTCAAGGCAGAAGTCTGGACGACAATCATTGCACAGAAGATTCTGAATCAAGCGATGTACCTTGGAGATTGTGGTTTCTTTGAAAAATCACAGTCTGTCATTGATTTGTATAATGGGTTGGAGCTGTTTGATCCTAGTAACCGTGAAGGACATGCAGCTCGGATTTACTTTAATACATTATTTGGAAATGATTTTTCAAGGGAACAAGATAATGATATTAATGCTGCTCTTGATTACGGCTACACCTTGATACTAAGTATGTTTGCTCGGGAAGTAGTAGTTTGTGGATGTATGACTCAGTTTGGGCTGAAGCATGCCAATCAGTTTAATCAATTTAATCTGGCAAGTGATGTAATGGAGCCGTTTCGCCCAATTATTGATAGGATTGTTTACGAAAACAGGAACAATGACTTTGTGAAAATTAAGAGAGAGTTGTTTACTATTTTTTCTGATACTTTTCTCTATAATGGGAAAGAAATGTATTTATCTAACATTGTCAGTGATTACACTAAAAAAGTGATAAAGACATTGAATCAAATGGGGAAAGGAGTTCCTGAATTTAGGATATGAGTTATCGATATATGCGAATGATTTTAATGTTTGATATGCCGGTTGAAACTGCAGAGGAGCGTAAAGCTTATCGAAAATTTAGGAAATTCTTGATTAATGAAGGGTTCATTATGCACCAGTTTTCAGTATACAGTAAGCTGCTTTTGAATAACTCTGCCAACAATGCCCTGCTTGAGCGATTGAAAGTTAATAATCCAAAGAAGGGAAGCATCACCCTTTTAACGGTAACAGAAAAACAATTTTCTCGCATGATTTACTTGAATGGAGAAAAGGATACCAGCATAGCTAATTCAGATGCGAGATTAGTATTTCTAGGAGAGGATTTTACAGATGAAAATTAACTTTCCGATTCTGGACGAACCGATTGAAATTAAACAGGCTACTTTCCTTATTTTAGAGGAACAGCTGATATTTTCTGATGTTGTCAAACACCTATATCACTATTCGGAAGAAGATGAGTTAAAATTATTTGATAACAAGATGAAATTCTTGAAAGAATCCGAGTTATTGCTTATTACAGATATTTTAGGCTACAATATTAACTCACCGGCAATGTTAAAATTGATTCGTGCGGATTTGGAAAAACAGTTGAATGAAAAGCCTGAAGTGAAATCTATGTTAGAAAAATTAGTTGCAACTATTACAGAACTAATTGCTTTTGAATGTTTAGAAAACGAGCTGGATTTAGAGTATGATGAAATAACAATTTTGAAATTGATTGATGCTTTAGGTGTGAAAATTGAAACACTGAGTGATACTGTCTTTGAAAAAAGTTTAGAGATTGTTCAGGTGTTTAAATATCTTTCTAAAAAGAAACTGCTTGTCTTTGTGAATGTGTCATGTTATCTGTCTGAACATGAACTAGCTAAATTGGTAGAATATATTCAACTTCATAATATAAATGTACTGTTTGTTGAACCAAGAAAAGTATACGACTTCCCTCAATATGTAGTGGATGAGGACTATTTCTTATCTTGTGAGAATATGATATAATATTAGTAAATATAAGGAATCATTTGAGCTGAAGTCTAGCTGGGACGAATGGCGCGATTACGAAATTTCGAGACAAAAATTGGTCCACGAGGTTTTAGAGCTGTGCTGTTTCGAATGGTTCCAAAACATAGTGATGTTAAAGGACTAAGGGATGCATGTTTTAGAGCTGTGCTGTTTCGAATGGTTCCAAAACTGTTTTTATTTTTCGTGTAACTATTATCTCGTTTTAGAGCTGTGCTGTTTCGAATGGTTCCAAAACTATCAACGAATACCGAACCGCTGGAGCTTAGTTTTAGAGCTGTGCTGTTTCGAATGGTTCCAAAACTTACCTTGCATTATGCTAGAATGGCATTGTGTTTTAGAGCTGTGCTGTTTCGAATGGTTCCAAAACCTCCGATTGTTTGCCCGTTTAACGAACGCAGTTTTAGAGCTGTGCTGTTTCGAATGGTTCCAAAACAAATGGTTCTTATGCAGTACGTCATTCATAGTTTTAGAGCTGTGCTGTTTCGAATGGTTCCAAAACTCAATTTCTAGCCGAGCAGCGCAGACTTGCGTTTTAGAGCTGTGCTGTTTCGAATGGTTCCAAAACCTATTCCTGTTATCCGTATTGATAAAGATAGTTTTAGAGCTGTGCTGTTTCGAATGGTTCCAAAACTATACCTCTTTACACTTTAGAGGTAAAATCGTTTTAGAGCTGTGCTGTTTCGAATGGTTCCAAAACAATCAACAGGTCTTTTTGATAAGAATGGTCGTTTTAGAGCTGTGCTGTTTCGAATGGTTCCAAAACCCAGCCATTTATCCAGTCATAAGGATTGCGGTTTTAGAGCTGTGCTGTTTCGAATGGTTCCAAAACATTGAGTTCAGTTGTTGCATCCGTTGGCAAGTTTTAGAGCTGTGCTGTTTCGAATGGTTCCAAAACTCGTATAGCCTAATTCCTGCGCCATCACAAGTTTTAGAGCTGTGCTGTTTCGAATGGTTCCAAAACCAAAAGCTACTTAGAGCCTTACTTTGGAAGGTTTTAGAGCTGTGCTGTTTCGAATGGTTCCAAAACCTACTCTTAAAAAAGATAGCACCCCTAATAGTTTTAGAGCTGTGCTGTTTCGAATGGTTCCAAAACGCCACCCAGCGCACAGTTGCAGAATTTGCTGTTTTAGAGCTGTGCTGTTTCGAATGGTTCCAAAACAGGCGCAAATACTTCTGGCGCTGACATTGCGTTTTAGAGCTGTGCTGTTTCGAATGGTTCCAAAACCCGCCTGCTTGCTTTTACAGGCTGCCGAAAGTTTTAGAGCTGTGCTGTTTCGAATGGTTCCAAAACAAACGTCAAAGGACTCCTCAACCATGACAGGTTTTAGAGCTGTGCTGTTTCGAATGGTTCCAAAACATGTGTGGGGAAAAATCGATGATAGAAAACGTTTTAGAGCTGTGCTGTTTCGAATGGTTCCAAAACGCAGGTAATGCTTGGGTGTATGCCACAAAAGTTTTAGAGCTGTGCTGTTTCGAATGGTTCCAAAACAGTCCCTGCGAAGTTGCTATCTGTGGTATCGTTTTAGAGCTGTGCTGTTTCGAATGGTTCCAAAACTTTGTTTGTTTGGATAACTTGACATCTGCTGTTTTAGAGCTGTGCTGTTTCGAATGGTTCCAAAACAGTAAAAATTATTACGAACTCACTGCTACGGTTTTAGAGCTGTGCTGTTTCGAATGGTTCCAAAACTACTATATATGCTTTAAAAAGAAATCAGCCGTTTTAGAGCTGTGCTGTTTCGAATGGTTCCAAAACCCGCCCATGACACTTGCAAGCTCAATGTGAGTTTTAGAGCTGTGCTGTTTCGAATGGTTCCAAAACTCGAGACCATCCTCAGAACCTTGGACGAACGTTTTAGAGCTGTGCTGTTTCGAATGGTTCCAAAACACGTGTTGAGGGGACATGGTTCTACCACAGGTTTTAGAGCTGTGCTGTTTCGAATGGTTCCAAAACTGTTTTCTTTCTTTGTTACACTGTTACAGAGTTTTAGAGCTGTGCTGTTTCGAATGGTTCCAAAACAATGGATAATTTGGATAAACATTATTCTGAGTTTTAGAGCTGTGCTGTTTCGAATGGTTCCAAAACTGTATATCAGCGGAATGTTACATATTATGAGTTTTAGAGCTGTGCTGTTTCGAATGGTTCCAAAACGTATTCTTGGAGTGGGTCTTATTTGGTTCCGTTTTAGAGCTGTGCTGTTTCGAATGGTTCCAAAACGTAAAGATAGTTTTTTTAATTGGTTGAAAAGTTTTAGAGCTGTGCTGTTTCGAATGGTTCCAAAACAATTTCCTTTCTTATTATAGTGTTAAATTGGTTTTAGAGCTGTGCTGTTTCGAATGGTTCCAAAACAAAAGGTATGTTAAAACAACCATTTTATAAGTTTTAGAGCTGTGCTGTTTCGAATGGTTCCAAAACTGAATAACTTGTTCACGTGTGTATATATTTGTTTTAGAGCTGTGCTGTTTCGAATGGTTCCAAAACGGTTAATAGCAGAGAGTTTGCTAGAGCAACGTTTTAGAGCTGTGCTGTTTCGAATGGTTCCAAAACGTAAAGACAGCATGCCTTTTAGCTGAGCTTGTTTTAGAGCTGTGCTGTTTCGAATGGTTCCAAAACTGCAAGTAAATGACATGATGAGCGATAATTGTTTTAGAGCTGTGCTGTTTCAAATGGTTCCAAAACATAAGCCAATGTATATTTTAGCCGCTGTTAGGTTTTAGAGCTGTGCTGTTTCGAATGGTTCCAAAACACAATACACTTTAATCATAGGACTTGCAAAATTTTTCAATCGTGCTATAATACTTTTTAGAGACATATCGCTGACTGGAATCTTTTAGAGAGCGCGTGGAGCTGAAAATCGCGCAGAGGAAGGCAGTTGAGACTACTCTGTTAGCTTTTATGCAAACATAAAACGGTGGCTACGTTAGAGCCAATCAGAGGTGTCAACAAACTTTTTTGTTGTACATGAATGAAGGTGGAACCACGTTGCGACGTCCTTTTCGGGATGTCGTTTTTTTATTTTGTTGAAGGGAGGAAAAGTTATGCTCTATATGATTGGCGGATCACCCTGCAGCGGGAAATCAACGCTCGCTTCCCTTCTTGCTCGGAAGTACGATTTGCTTCATATCGAGCTGGATGATTTGGTAGACGAGATGATGAGTCAAGCAAGTGTAGACTCACGACCGATTTGCCTTCTTAGACAGGACAGAAATCCGGAACAAATCTGGATGAGAAATC
>ERZ773269.1504-NODE-1504-length-21655-cov-3.871204_pt1 | contig 21655 bp, 16 predicted proteins | sample MGYA00511958_ERZ773269 | MGnify/ENA primary metagenome ERZ773269 (study PRJEB29015, sample SAMEA2737761) | human gut metagenome | biome: human gut; feature: human-associated habitat; material: faeces | place: China | collected 2012 ... | reverse complement strand
ATATTACACCAAGACCTCCAACTGTCATCAATTCTAACCATGCAATTTGTATTTCTGTCATAGTTTCATCACCTCAAATTCCAGTTTTCTTGATTCTGCAAACTTGAATTTGTAATTACATTCCATACATATTGGCATTCTTTACAATCACTCTATCTCCTTTTTCTAATTGTTCCTTAGAAACTCCTCTTAACCCAAGTCCAACATGTTCTGTTTTATATCCACAACCATTTGATTTTCGTTCTTTTGTATGTATATCGATGTTAGTAATTATAGTCTCTAATACACCTCCATTTGTTTTATAAACACACGCATTTTCTCCTTCTCTACACATTCCTGTTGATATGTTTCCTGTGACAACTGTTCCACCCCCCATAATTGTAAATACATCATCAATAATCAATTCAAAGTCTTCTTTTAAACATAATGGAACATCTAATCTGTTCATATACTCTTTTTCTCGCTCTTTTTTGCTTTTACCAAATAATCCCATAGTGTTTCTCCTTTATAACTTCTAATTTGTTGCTCAAATCATATCACATTTTCAAACATATCTCAATTCCAATTGTCTCTGCCCCCATCTATTGCATTGCCTTTCGGCTTGCTTCTGTAACCAGCATCCGGTTAATCTTTTCTTGCATGGTTTCCTTTGCATCTTCATTGAAATGATAGCGGACAACATATACTGTCTGCCCGATTTTCTTTGTAAATGTGTTTCCCTCTGTTTTTTTATTCATCATTTTTTCCATAATCATCTATTTCCTTTCTTTCCTGTGCCCGACAGAGAGAGGTTTGCTTCTGTCCCTGCCGGGAGTTTATCGGCACGCTGACAACGCAAGTGTCAACATAGGGTTTGAAACTTTTTTCGGGTAGTTATTTCTGTTTTCCAAAATACTATTGAAAAGTTTTTTGAATGTTCTTGTTGACACCTGTTAAAAAGTAGCTGAATCAAAGCTTTTTATATAAAGAATGTAGACTAAATTATGTACAGAAACATAAACAAATGATATAATGAAGAGCAAAGTTGGTATGTTGTATTGGTTAAAGAAAAAGCAAATTCAAAAGCAGAAAATAAGTTATCAAAGAAATGTAAAAAATTGTGAAAAAATACATATGTGAGATAAAAATATAGAATGATTATTCCTATTTGAAGAGTTTTCTGATTTTCGATTAAAATTTTAAATGTATATGGAGAATAGAGAAAAATGAATGTACATAAATTTTTAGTGGTTTTGTTTTCAGATGGCTGTAATGACATAAAAAGTAGTGAGTCAAAAATTAGAGTAAATAAAATGTATGCTATTTTGGCATTACTCAGAGGTCTAAATGATAAAGAGGCTCGCGCTCAAGATTTAAAAAATTTTGGGCCGCAAAAGCAAATAATAGAAAATACGACCCCTCTAAAATATTATGATTTTAAGAATTTAAAAAAGATTAGCGATATGGTGTGTGGAGACGCTACTGCAGATATTGCAAAAGAATTTGCTGAAAAAAATTTTAAAAAAGGTGATAATGGCAAGTCGGGGAGGTCTGTAGAGGCTGCACTTGTTTTGCTAAGAGAAAAGTATGATGCTGAGTCGGACGTAGGTGCCGTAGCAAAGGAGATTATTGATGAGATTTTGTCAGATAAAAATAAAGTAGAGGCAGAAAATATGATGAAATATTTGATTAGACAAGGAGAAGAAAATATGGATTTAGATGAGAATAAATGGTCAGTACAAGATGACTCTACGCCTGAGGCAAAGATAAAAGAAATAATTGAAAATGGTGCAACACAAATAATTTTAACCGGTGCTCCTGGAACCGGAAAAACTCGATTGGCAAAGAAAATTGCAGAGGAGTTTTGCCAGGAACAGACTAAAAAGTATGAATTGGTTCAATTTCATCCATCTTATGACTATACAGATTTTGTCGAAGGCATTCGACCGGTAGAATATAAGGACCAGGATGGAAATGAAAAAGTTGAATTTCGAAAAGTTGATGGTATATTCAAAAAGTTCTGCCGAAAAGTTGCGGATCTTAAAGATGATCCAGATGGAAAAAACAATGAAAGAAAATATTTTTTCATTATTGATGAAATTAATAGAGCTGACTTATCAAAAGTATTTGGTGAGTTGATGTATTGCCTTGAGACGGATAAACGAGGTTCTGAAAATCGTATTCAGACGCAATATGCGAATCTTCACACATACAATCCGGAAGAAGGCGATTACTATTCTGAAGATATTTTTGAAAAAGGATTCTACATTCCAAAGAACGTTATTATTATTGGAACTATGAATGACATAGATCGATCCGTTGAAAGTATGGATTTTGCACTAAGACGACGTTTTGTATGGAGAGAGATAACAGTAGAAGAAGATGAAACAAAACTTGCAAAAACTATTATGGAAATATTGTTTCCAGATGAAACATGGGATGAGGAATCGCTGAAAAGCAAAATTAGTTTGCAAGTTGCAAAATATATTCTTTATATAAATAAACAACAAATAGATAAGCAGAGGGGATTAAATAAGCATTATTATATTAGTCAGGGACAATTTTCTAATATTCCGGGAGTAGAAAAGTGGAAAGAAGAATTATTGCTTGAAGAAAATAGTACAGATGAGTGTGTTAAAAAATATGCTGAAAAACTGATAAAAGATGTTTGGAACCTCCGATTAGAGTCTCTTCTTTACGAGTATGTACGCGGAGAAGGAAATGAAGAGAAGTTTGTGAATGAGTGCAATTTGGAGGCGTTTAAGGAGTGGGAAAAGGTGCAAAAGAATGCTCAGAATAATACTCCGTCAGAGGAAAAGGAATGATTTACTTAAAAGATTACTCAAAATTGGAAGAGTGCATATCAGAAGAAATTAATAAAGAAAGTAGTTTGCTGCAAAGTATATATAAAGAAACAGGAGATTCCGAGGAGAGAGTAGACAGATTTGCGAAGCTAATAGATGGAGTTTCACAAAGTGATATTCTTGTACTTGGTGAAAACGACTGTGCGGCTAAAGAACCTTTTAAGATTGTGACCCAGGGCAATAAGGGAGAATATTGGACGCAACAATATATTGGACTGCTGCAGATAACCTCCGATGGAACGAAAGAAGAGGTTTTTATAAGAAGCCGTTTTGACGTAAATGAGTCATGTGAATTTTCCAAGTATATATTAAATAAAGCGCTGGGTTTGAAGGCAAATATTCTTCAGAAGGTAGAGCCTTCGGTGGGAAGAGGAGAGATTCTGGATTTGATTCTTGCAATTATTTTCGCAATGCAAATTGCAAGGGCTTATAGAAAAGGAATCTATCGCAGATATCGAACGTATGAAAACAACGATTCGAAATTAAAAGGAAGAATCAATGTTGCACGCCATATTCGCCTCAATCCGATATTTAACGGAAATATTGCCTATTCCAGCCGAGAATATACTGCTGATAATGATATGAATCGTATGATTCTTACGGCATACACATCATTGCAAAAAAGACAGCCGGGCCTTATGCGTGAATTGGAAAAAAAATACACACCGGTGAAAGACTTTATTTCACAGTTGAAAAATATTATGCAGCCTGCATCGCGTCAGGAAGCGCGAAAACTGGTTCAGAAAGAAAGAAAAAAAATCACGCATGCGGTATATTCGGATTGGGAAAGTGTCCGGAAAACGGCAATTTTGATTTTAAAGTATATGGGAATTGCGCCAGAGGACGATGGGACGAATATCAATGGCGTATTAATTGACATGAATTTAATATGGGAAAAATATTTGGTTCAAATAGTAAAAGAACAGCTGGCGGAAAGAAATTTAAATGAAAAGTATAAATGTAAAAGCAAAGAAATATTTAAGATATTTGAAGAACAACACAACAAAAATGATTACAGAAAGATAGTAACTGATTTAATTATTTACGATTCCAAAGATTTTCAAAAGAAATTAATTATTGATGCAAAATATAAAAATGGATGGGAAAAAATTGCATCATCTGATAAGAATAGGATTAGTGGGGACGAGGTGAGGGACGACTGCTTTCAAATTATGTCTTATATGTATCGTCTGCAATGTAGCCGGGGTGGGATTTTTTGCCCTCAAACAGGGGAAGCGCGGAATAAAAAATATGACATTTTCCCCGATGATAGTAATAAAAAAGAAGCGGTGACGCTTTTTTCGCTCCGGGTCGATGAATTAAAGGATAGTCAGGGTAGAAAATTTGAATCTGTAATGAAAGAGCGAGAGGAGGAACTATTTGACAGAATTCTTGAAGGATTAGATGAAATGGAACAGATTTATAATGAAGGTCTGGAAAATGGCGAGTTGAAAAAAGCAAAAGAGGTAGCTTTGTCTATGGCTGAGGATGGAATGAAAGCTGAAAAAATAGCCCGCTATCTTAAAGTGGATGCTATAATGGTTCAGAAATGGATCAACGAAAGCAGCAGTGTTACACAGAAAGCAATGATGAGCTAAAGACGTTGCATTAAAAAACATAGAAAAGTCATAAGAAGAAAATTAAGTGGCCGAGTTCCCGGGGTCAGGGCAAAGCCCCCGGCCCGGTCACACCTCTCCCCGCACAATCCGTTCATGCACACTGGCCACGAAATCATCGATCTGTTTCGCATCCGGAACCTCCGGCAGATCGGTGTTTTCTTTTGCGTAATCCGGCCGTTTCTGAAGTTCATCCAGAAATTCGGAAAATTCTTCGGTCGGCTGCTGGTTTTCATCGAGAAATTTTCCGTTGCGGATTTCCATCAGAAATGGAAGATCCTGTTTGCGGTACGTGTGGATTTCTCCTTTTTCGAGAATATCAAATGCCATCAGGTAAAGTCTGACGAGGTGCATCATGTGTTTGGAAAGTTTGGCGTGCTCAATGGCGTGTTTGTTGCGTTTTCCTAGTTTGTCATAGTCTCTGACAATGCTGTTCATCTCATTCCACATGGAGCGGTAGTCGCGGAGCGGATAATGCTTTAGGGAAAGATCCATGTAAATTTCGGCTTCCATATCATCCCGCGGTGACGAATCGAGGTAAAGATGGATATTATCTTCGGTATAGGAAAAATACCGTTCTTTAAAATCGTAAGCGGCATTCTGGATGCTGTTCAGGATATGCTACTCCCGCTGTGCCTGTCCGGTGAGGCGTGCGGACTTGTTATCCAGTCTGCGCAGCTGGCTGTTGGCGTATCCGCTGAAGGACTGGATTGCTTTTTTAGACAGAAACAGGGATTTGTGATCCAGTAGTTCCTGTCCGATGGGTGAAATATAAAAATATTGTTCCGGTTCCAGACCAAGGATTTCGATCGTGTTTGGGTTGCAGTTACTAAGCAGTTGGATCAGCTTTCGGAAGGAATAAATGGTCGTATCGGTTTCTACATGGCAGACCTGCTCAAAATCAGCTCCGGTCAGGATTTCGCGTTTGCTGTTTACGGCACAGCCGCGCACATCCAGATCAGAGTTTTCTGTGTTTGTGCCGTATGCATAAGAGCCGCCCAAGCCGAGCAGAATGATATTCTTTCCCATATGCGGATTGGTTCGCAGAAAATCGTATGCGGGGGTCTGCAGCTGTTGTTTCATTTCCTGTATTTTCATAGGGTATTCCTTTTTGACGTGATGGAAAAAGAGACCGGAAAATATTTGCCGCAGGATCAGGTCAAAGAGATGGTAACGGAGCTGGGACTGACCTATGTGCCGGTCTTTTACGATGGACCGTTTGTGTCCTGGAAAGCGATTTCGACCACAAACCGGGTGAGAGAGAGGATGAAAAACCAGAAACAAATATGCGTAAGAAAGAATATAAAGATAGCTTATCCTGGCGTGCATAAATCTAAAACGATAAAAAAGTGCTAAGAAAACCCCCTTTCAGTAGCAGAAATGAAAATAAAAAAATTTTATCCTGACCTAGAAAATTTTTAGGCGGAACTGTAGAATATTTTATATCAGCAGGGCGCTGAAATAAAATAGCAGGAGGATGTTCAGGATGAATGAACATATTTGTGTGGCGGTAAACACCAAAGCAACAGGAGAGAAAATCCGGAAACTGAGAGAAAAATGTGGATTCAGCAAAACGGAAGTTCAGGAAAGCCTTGGACTGGTAGGCGTGCAGAGCATTTATGATTGGGAGAACGGTGTGAAACTGCCCAATCTCGAAAATGCACTGGGTCTGGCACGGCTCCTTGGGGTAGATCTCGACCAGCTTCTGGTTGCCCAGCCGCTCGTTAAGGAAAATGCTACGAAAACGGAGCAGGAGCGTTCAGACCGGTGCCGGATTTCAGAAGCAGTAGAAAAACTGGAACCAATGTTCGCGGACATGCTGCTGGAAGATGGCAGTGCCAGCGATCCGGCGGCCGACACGGAAATCCAGCTGGAAGACGGAACCTGGGAAAAGTATCATTACCCGGTACCGGAGGTGCTGGCTTACTATTCCGTCAGCCAGTTCCGGCTGGAGATTTGTAACAGGACGGACAGCTACGCAAGATTTTATCCAAAAGAAAGAAGGTTTGTCTTTTCGGAAAAGGGTCTTAAGGATGAAGCATTGCTGCTGCACGAGATGATTCACATGCATGAATATGCGCTGAGCCAGCTGCCATCACAGTACCGGGAGAGAGTTGCCGCCTGCCTTTGTGAATCATTGCAGAAGAACATCTATGACGTCGACCAGATGGTGAAGGAAAACCTGTCCTTTTTCCAGGACAGCTCTGTAGACAGGGAAGAACACGATACTTTGTTCTACCTGAAGAGCCTTGATCTGGATATGCGTATGCATTACAAACTCGGCACCATCTATGCGTGCGGCCGGGAGCACAGGGCATGTGCCTGAACCGCAGAGTGTGTGACCGGGAGCACAGGGCGCGTGCCTGAACCGCAAAGTATGTGACAGAATCACAGGCAGACGGATCCATACTGCTTATGTGCTCCGGTTAAATCGAGGGTATTGTAGAAACAAAAGAAAAAATTTGAAAAATTTCAAAAAATAGCGTTGACAAACAGAACAAAGCGTGCTAATATACATATTGTCAGCAGGACATAAGAACTGCTGAAAAACAGATATGGGGTCTTAGCTCAGCTGGGAGAGCATCTGCCTTACAAGCAGAGGGTCACAGGTTCGAGCCCTGTAGGTCCCACTTTTCTAAATTTAATATGGCGAGATAGCTCAGTTGGCTAGAGCACGCGGTTCATACCCGCGGTGTCGAGGGTTCGAATCCCCCTCTCGCTATGAAAAGAGAAAACTCCTGCGGAAGCGGGAGTTTTTTGCGTTATGATACATTCACAGAAAGGGTCAGGTAGAAGTATATGAAGTTATTCCACTTATCCGATCTTCACATCGGAAAACGAGTCAATGAATTTTCGATGATTGAAGATCAGAAATACATTCTGTCGCAGATTCTCCATGCTGCGAAAATTAAGAAACCGGATGGCATTCTGCTTTCCGGGGATATTTATGACAGTACGATTCCAAGCGCGGAAGCGGTTCAGGTTTTTGATGCGTTTCTGACGGAACTGTCCGTGGAACGGATCCCCGCTTTTATCATCAGTGGAAACCATGACTCCGCGGAGCGTCTGGCGTTTGGTTCCAGCCTGATGGGAAAAAGCGGAATCTATTTTTCCAGGGTGTACGATGGAACGATCGAAAAGATTCCGCTGCAGGATGCGTATGGCACGGTGTGGATTCACCTGCTTCCGTTTTTGCGGCCTGCCGTGGTGCGCCATGCGCTGCCGGAGCGTGCAGAAGAGGTGTCGTATGCAGCTGACGCTGTCCGGATCGCGCTGGAGCAGGGTGCTGTTGATGAGAATGAGCGGAATGTACTCCTGGCGCATCAGTTTGTAACCGGGGCAAAACGATGCGAGGCCGAAGAACTGCAGGTCGGTGACCTGGATCAGATCCCGGTGGAACTTTTTGAAAGGTTTGATTATGTGGCACTGGGACATATCCACAGCCCACAGAAAGTGGGAAGGGAGACGGTGCGTTACTGTGGATCGCCGCTCAAATATTCTTTCTCGGAAGCCGGTCAGGAAAAATCCATCACGGTGGTCGAGCTGAAAGAAAAAGGAACAGTGGAACTTCGAACCATTCCGTTAGAGCCGCTGCGCGACATGCGGAAAATCCGGGGCACGTATCTGGAAGTCACGGCAAAATCATTTTATGAAAACAGCAACTGCGAGGATTATCTTCTGGTAACGCTGACCGATGAGGAGGATGTGCCGGATGGAATGGCAAAACTCCGCACCATTTATCCGAATCTGATGCGGCTGGAATACGATAATAAAAGAACAAGATCCTGCGCGGACATCGGCATATCGGAACGTGTGGAGGAAAAATCAGAACTGGAATTGTTCCGGGAACTCTATGAATTACAGAATAATCAGGACATGACCGCGCAGCAGGAAGCGCTGGTGGAAGAATTGATACGGGGGTTGAAAGCATGAAACCAAAGAAATTAGTCATTAGCGCATTCGGACCGTATGCGGACCGGATGGAACTGGATTTTGAACGCCTGGGCGGCGGTGGCCTGTATCTGATTACGGGAGATACCGGTGCGGGAAAAACGACGATTTTTGATGCCATTACGTTTGCACTTTACGGAGAGGCGAGTGGAGAAGTCCGCAAAGGCGATATGTTCCGCAGCAAGTATGCAAAACCGGAAGTGCGTACCTTTGTCGAGCTTACCTTTACGTATCAGGGAAAGGATTATACGGTAAAGAGAAATCCGGAATATCTGCGGCCGAAAGACCGTGGACAGGGAATGACGATGGAAAAAGCGAATGCGGAGCTGATTTTTCCGGATGAACGGCAGCCGGTGACGAAGATTTCGGAAGTGACAAAGGCGGTGACAGAGCTTCTCGGGCTGGATCAGCGTCAGTTCCGGCAGATCGCCATGATCGCACAGGGAGATTTTCAGAAACTGCTGCTGGCAGGAACGGCGGACCGGAGTGAAATTTTCCGGAAAATGTTTCACACAGAGATTTACCAGGAACTGCAGAACCGTCTGCGGGAGGAAGCAAAGGCGCGCTGGAAAACGTACGATGAAAAGAAACGAAGTATCAGCCAGTACCTGGACAATGTTGTATGCCCGGAGGATGCCAGATGGAAAAAAGAGTTTGACCGGCTGAAAAAAGAGAATTTTAACGGTCAGGTGATGCGCGGCATGGAACTGCTTGCGGAGTGTATCGAATGGGACGAGGAGCAGCTTTTCATGCTGAAAGAAGAGCAGCGTGCGATCCATGGCGAGATAGAAAAGAAAAACCAGCTGCTTGGAAAGATAAAAGACAGACAGACAAGGCAGGCGGAAAAAGAGCAGAAGGAAAACGAGCGGAAACTGCTGCTTCCGGAAGTAGAAGAAAAGAAAAAGAAAAGTGAGCGGGCGGAAAAAGAAGCCGGGATCTGTGAGAAGTTAGAAGAACAGATCCGGGAAGAAAAAGCGTGTCTGGAACTGCTGCGAAAAGTGCAGCAGGAGCAAAGTGCAATGACACAGCTGCAAAAGGAACTGCAGGAAACAGCGGAAACAAAAGCAAAACTGCAGGAAGAGCAGGAAAATGCGAAAAAAGTGCTGGAACAGCAGAAAGCACGAAAAGAAAAACTATCCGGTACGGAAGCGGAACTGGCACGGACGGAACAAAAAGAAACGTATGCCGCAGAGCAGGTGCAGCAGCTGAGCGCGTACTGTGAGAAAATTGGAAAGACAGCCGCTGAGGAAGCTGCAAAAAAAGAAGAGGAAAGTGCTCTTTGCGAAAAAATAAAAGAAGCAGAGCATACGGAAGGCAAGGCAGCCGAAGAGGCAGAAAAGCTGGCAGGGCAGGATAAAGTCTGCGAAAAGTTTCAGGAAGAAAAGGAAAGCATCAGGCGCAAAATCCTCACTTTGGCAGAAGCGAAAAAGCAGCTGGAAAAAAAGACGGATGAAGTGCAGCGGCTCGCAAAACGGCTGAAACAGTTACAAAGAGAAGAAGAGAAACTGCAGGCGGACAGAACAGTGACAGCAGAGCAGATGGCCAAAAGAGGCAGTGCTGCGCTGCTGCAGGAAAAATACCGTCAGGAGCGGGAAACACTGGAAAATCTGCTGAGAGGCTGGGAACAGGCCTGCCAAGAGCTGGAAGAGAAACAAAGTGCATACCGCGACGGAATCTGGAAGAGAGACGATCTGCGGAAAAATTATCAGGCGATGGAATCGTTATTTCTGGATGCGCAGGCGGGAATTCTGGCGGAAAAACTGACAGAAGGAAAGCCATGCCCGGTCTGCGGCGCGATTCATCACCCACAGCCTGCAAAACGGGCGGAGCATACGCCGGACAAAGCGACGCTGGATCAGAAAAAGGAAGAACTGCGGGAGCAGGAAGAAACAGCGGCAGGACAGAGCGAAGCGGCCGGAAACTGCGGCAGACGGGTAAAAGAACTGCGGGAGCAGCTGACTGTGTGTCTGGTAAAAGAGATGCCGTATGCGAAAAAAGAAAAGCAGGAAAGTGGTCTGACGGAAACTGACTTTATGAAATCAGCCCCGTATGCCAAAAGAAATGAAACGGATAGGAAATCAAATGAAACACAAAGATTTCTTCAAATGTCAGACTCCCTGTTCCGCCAGAAGGTAGAAAAGAAAGCAGAGCAGCTCCGGGAAGAAGAAAGTAAGCAGAAAGTGCGTCAGGCAGAATATGCGGAACTGGAAAAAACACAGACCAGTCAGCAGGAAAAACTGGAAACGCTGAAACAGGCAATCGCCGGGGCGCAGGCAGATCTTGGCCGGGCGGAAGGAACACAGAAAGCGCTGGAAGAACAGCTGAATAAAGAAATTTCAGAAGCAGAAAAGGAGCCAGGTTTTGAAGAAACAATAGTTTCTGCGGAGAAAAAGGGTTCTGCAGAGGATAAGGATTACGCAGAGACGGACGACAGAAACTTCCTTGCTGGTCAGATCGAAAAAGTGCTGCTCTTCTGGGAAAACAGGCAGAAACAGTGTGGAGAAGAATTCGCTGTGGCACAGGCAAAGATGAAACGCCGCACAGAATGCATTGCACTGCAAAAAGAGGCAGAATCCAGTCAGAAAAAGGATCAGGAACAGCTTCAGCGTGTGCGGAGTTGTCTTGAAGTCCTGCAAAGTGACCGGAAAAGATGGAATGAAAAGGAAGAGAAACTGCTGGAAACTCTGGAGCAGCAGAGAAAAGAAATAAAGTCGGCGGATCAGTTTGAGAATATTGCAGAGATTTCATTCACAGAAAAACAATTCCTGGAAATCCTGACAGATACAGAAAAACAACTTTGGGTTCGTTCGATGCAGGAACAGCGTTATTGGAAAGAAAAACAGGAGACGTTAGAAAAGCAGAAACGGAACCTTCTTGCGCAGAAAGAAGAGTTACAGAGAATCCAGCTGGAAATCCAGGCAGAAACGCAGAAAATAGAGCAGAGAGAAAAAACAATCCGCGAGAAGGAATTGCTGGAAGCAAAACGAAAGGCGGAGCAAAAGGCACTGCAGGAAAGAATTCAGGAAAAAGAAACCAAACTGGCGGGAAAAGAAGAAAAAGAACTGCTGGAGCATATCAAAGGATGGGAGACGCAGAAAGAACAGCGGAAAGCGGCGCAGAAAACGGCAAAAGAAGAACTGGACGCTGTGCAGAAAAAGCTGACGGAAGTACAGGCGGCTTTTGCGGCCATCCAGACGCTGGAAGCAGCGGATGAGGAAGCGGATTTACAGGGGCAGCAGCTCCCTTCAGAAACGGAGCTGCAGGAGAATCTTGAGATGCTTTCCGGGCGGAAGCAGGAACTGGATCAGCGTTACAACGAACAGTATCATGCGGCAAATACGAATCAGAACGTATACCAGGCTGTGCAAACGCAGCAAAGCCAGATGCAGGAGGTAGAGGAAGAATATAAATGGGTCAACGCGCTTGCGGATACCGCAACGGGAAATGTGACCGGAAAGCGGAAGATTGATTTGGAAACGTATGCGCAGATGGCGTATTTTGACCGGATTCTGCGCAAAGCCAATGTGCGTTTCCTGACGATGAGCCAGGGACAGTATGAGCTAAAACGGCAGGAAGACGGCGGAAATATAAAGAGCAAAGCCGGACTGGAACTGAATGTGATTGACCACTATAACGGGACGGAGCGAAGTGTCCGCACGCTTTCCGGCGGAGAATCTTTCCAGGCTTCCCTTTCCCTGGCGCTTGGGCTGTCGGATGAAATCCAGTCGTATGCGGGCGGCATTCAGTTAGACTCTATGTTTGTGGATGAAGGTTTTGGATCGCTCGATGCAGAGTCTCTGAACCAGGCCGTAAAAGCACTGGAAGGTCTGGCAGAAGGAAACTGTCTGGTCGGAATTATTTCTCACGTACCGGAGTTAAAAGACAGGATTGAGAAAAAAATTGTTGTGACGAAAAACCGGAGCCGGGATGGAGTAGGCAGCCGGGCTGTGATAGAATAAACGGCACAATCTGAAAATGCACCAGAAGTGTAAAAAGTGAAAAAGAAAATGTTACAGCTTGCGGGTTGCCAGTGAGCTGTAACAAGAATGCAGCAAGAGATCAGCTGGATTCGAGAGAATTCCTTGTCAGAAGGAATAGGAAATGCTATAATGGGTCCGTTGGGCAAAAAAAGTTGAACGAACAGAGCAAATCCGGCGAACTTGTGCCGGCTGCCATAGAATGGAGGAAACAAATGAAAACATCAGATTTTTATTATGATCTGCCAAAAGAACTGATTGCACAGGATCCGCTGGAAGACCGCAGCGCTTCCCGCCTGATGCATCTGGATAAAACGACAGGTGAATATAAGCATGGTCATTTCCGTGATATTCTGCAGTATCTGAAACCAGGCGACTGTCTGGTCATCAATGATACGAAGGTAATTCCGGCGCGTCTTTATGGTTCCAAGGTCGGAACGGATGCGGCAATTGAGATTCTTCTTTTAAAGAGAAAAGAAAATGACATCTGGGAAACGCTGGTAAAACCGGGCAAAAAATGCAAGGTCGGAACTGTAATATCCTTTGGAGACGGAATTCTGACAGGCGAAGTAGTCGATATCGTGGATGAAGGAAACCGCCTGATCCAGTTCCACTATGAAGGCATTTTTGAAGAAATTCTGGATCAGCTGGGTGAAATGCCGCTGCCGCCATATATCACACATAAACTGCAGGACAAGAACCGTTATCAGACGGTATACGCAAAACACGAAGGCTCCGCAGCAGCTCCGACCGCCGGACTGCACTTTACAAAAGAGCTTCTGCAGCAGGTACAGGATGCCGGTGTAAAGATCGCCCATGTAACCCTGCATGTCGGCCTTGGCACCTTCCGTCCGGTGAAAGTGGAGGATGTCACCCAGCATCACATGCACTCTGAGTTCTATGTGGTAGAAGAAGATCAGGCAAAACTGATCAACGATACGAAAGCAGCAGGCGGCCGTGTGATCGCAGTCGGAACAACGAGCTGCCGTACTCTGGAGTCGGCAACCGGCGAGGACGGCATTTTAAAAGCCGGAAGCGGCTGGACCGAGATCTTTATCTATCCGGGTTACCGCTTCAAGATGATCGACGGACTGATCACCAATTTCCATCTGCCGGAGTCCACACTGGTGATGCTGGTATCGGCACTGGCTGGAAAAGAGCATATTATGGCAGCTTATGAAGAGGCTGTAAGAGAAAAATACCGCTTTTTCTCCTTCGGCGATGCCATGATGATTGAATAAAAAATTCGTTTATGACAAAAATACGATGCTGAAAGAAAACGACCATATAGGAACACCCGTGAAGCCCTATATGGTCGTTTTTTTCTCTGCGAATCTTCTAAATCTTTCTTTTTCCCTGCCGAAAAACAGAAGATTTTATTAAGGTTTCTGAAAACGAGCGGAACTGGGTTGTGTCAGGGAATGTTTTTGCGTATACTGATACGTGTTTGAGACAAGGGAGGACGGATTTTGAAGAGAGACGAGAGAAGAAAGTTTCCATACTATGGTATCCTGCCGCTAATTCTGACGCTGACAGCGAATTTTATCGCTTATTTTGGAACGCGGCCGTTTACCAGTTCGTGGAAACATTACAATATAGAAACGGTGCTGGACCAGCAGATCCCGGTGATCCCGTGGACGATCGTGATTTATTTTGGCTGTTATCTGGTCTGGATTGTAAATTATCTGATTGCCGCAAGCAGAGAGAAAGAATTTGTCTGGCGGTTCTTTGCAGCAGATGTTCTGGCGCGGCTTGTCTGTATGGCATTTTATCTGCTGCTGCCGACAACGAACGTAAGGCCGTCGATCCCGGAACAGGGATTCTGGAATCAGATGCTTACCTTGCTCTACCAGATGGATGCGGCGGACAATTTGTTCCCATCGATTCACTGCCTGAACAGCTGGTTCTGCTATATCGCAGTCCGCAGCAGACGGGAGATTCCGCGCTGGTATCAGCGGTTCTCTTTCTGGGCGGCACTTGCCGTGTTTGTCTCTACGCTGACAACAAAGCAGCATGTGATTGCAGATGTGATTGGCGGAGCGCTTCTGGCAGAGGTGACGTGGCAGATCGCGGGACGCACGCATCTTGGTGCATGGTATGGCATGATATTGGAACGAAGGAGGTGGAAACGCCGTGCAGAGTAAGAAAAAAATGATCGTGAATACTGTTTTTCTCGTTGTGATTTTTGCGTTGACGATATACGGTGTTTTCCACGGCGAAGACCTTGGCGCAATGATGGAAGCAATGCGGCGGGCAGATGTGCGGTGGCTGCTGCCGGGACTGTTCTGTGTCGTGTTTTTTATCTGGGGAGAATCGATCATTATCTATTATATGATGCGGACACTGAAAATCCGGCTGAAAAAATGGACATGTTTTCTGTTTTCTTCCGTCGGATTCTTTTTCAGCTGTATCACACCGTCCGCAAGCGGCGGCCAGCCGATGCAGCTCTACTATATGAAAAAGGAGAAAATATCTCTTCCGGTATCAACGGTGATTCTGATGATCGTCACGATCACCTACAAAGCGGTGCTGGTCGTGGTGGGACTTGGGCTTGTTCTGTTCGGACAGGGCTTCCTGCACCGGTATCTGACGGAAATCCTTCCGGTTTTCTATCTGGGAATCGGTCTGAATGTCTTCTGTGTCACAGCCATGCTTATTCTGGTTTTTCATCCGGCGCTTGCGCGGACAATTCTGGTTTTGGGACTGAAAATCGTGGAAAAACTGCATTTGATGAAACGAAAAGAAAGCCGCCTGAAAAAACTGGAAGCTTCCATGGAAGTCTACCAGAATACTGCAGCGTATCTTGGCACCCACAAAATGGTGCTGGTCAATGTCCTTGCGATTACATTTGTACAGAGGTTTGCTTTATTTGCAGCAACATGGTTTGTATACCGCGCCTTCCATTTATCAGGCATTTCCTTTATCACCATTGTGCTGCTGCAGGCGGTCATTTCCGTATCGGTTGACATGCTGCCGCTTCCGGGAGGAATGGGAATCAGCGAGACACTGTTCCTGAAAATTTTCCCGCCGGTCTTTGGAAGCACGCTGCTTCTTCCGGCAATGGTGCTTTCCAGAGGGCTCGGCTACTACGGGGAGCTGCTGGTGAGTGCAGTCTTTACCATCGTCGCACAGCTTACGATCGGGAATACGAAAAGAGAAAAAAGAGGGGGAACTACATATGATAGGGTTCTATGATTATACCGTAATATTAACATATATCAGCTTTGCATCGTCCATCAGCGGCATTTTTCTTGCAACGCGGGGACACTTTAACTGGGCGATTTTTTGTCTTGCTTTTTCCGGACTGTGCGATATGTTCGATGGAAAAATTGCGCGGACGAAGAAAAACAGGACCGAAGATGAAAAGCGGTTCGGCATTCAGATCGATTCGCTCTGCGATGTGGTCTGTTTCGGCGTCTTTCCGATCGTGCTCTGCTATGAGCTTGGCATGACACATTTTTACAGCATTCCGATTCTTGTTTTCTACGGTCTTGCGGGCGTGATCCGTCTGGGATATTTTAACGTGATGGAAGAGAAGCGTCAGAATGAAACTTCGGAGAACCGGAAATATTACCAGGGACTGCCGATTACCTCGATGTCAGTAGCTCTGCCGCTGCTGTTCGTCTTTGCACCGCTCTGCCGCGGATACTTTCTGATCTGGCTGCATCTGCTGGTGCTGGCGGTCGGCGTTCTGTTTATCACGGATTTCCGCTTCCGCAAGCCGACGAATAAAGAGCTTGCTGTGCTGGTAGCGGTCGTTGGAGTGGCTGTGCTCCGCGGACTTCTGATCTGGAAGGGAGGAAGAACGGTTTGAGACTCTGCGCTTATCCTTACCGAAAACAGGGGAAAAATTATCCAAAGCTTGATCTGATCCGCGAGGAAAATGATCTGCAGGACCGTTTTCTGCACATGATGTACAGCCATGCCGCCGGAAGAGCCGCGATGCAGCCGCTGGTTCAGCCATTTGTATCTCGTGCGGCAGGATGCTTTCTGGACAGCCGCTTATCGGTGCCGCTGGTTGCACCGTTTGTAAAGAAAAATCATATTTCACTGAAGGAATGTACCGCAAAGCAGTTTATCTCGTTCAATGATTTCTTTGTGCGGAAGCTGAAAATGGATGCACGTCCGTTTTCCAATGCGCCGCAGGATTTTATCAGCCCGTGTGATGCGCGGCTTACGGTTTATCCGATTCATGAGAACGGGAAGTTTGAGATCAAGAACACAGAATATACGTTGGAACAGCTTCTGCGCGACAGGAAGCTGGCAAAACGGTATGAGGGCGGAACGTTATTTCTGTTTCGGCTTTCCGTGGACGATTATCACCGGTATCTCTTTGTTGATGACGGCGTCTGCTCGACGGAACGGCGGATTGAGGGTGTGCTCCACACGGTCAATCCGGCGGCGAATGATTTTTGCCCGATCTATAAAGAAAATACGAGAACCTACACGCTGCTGCAGTCCGCAAATTTCGGCACACTGCTGCAGATGGAGGTCGGCGCGATGATGGTCGGAAAGATTGTCAATGAAAATGCCGGAGCGGCGAGACGTGTACAGCGCGGCGAAGAGAAAGGCTATTTTGCCTTCGGTGGTTCGACAGTGATTGTTCTGGCACAGAAGGGAAGCGCAGTGCCGGAAAAACGGATCTGGAATTATTCGCGGCTTGGAATCGAAACGCGGGTACGGCAGGGAGAAACGGTTGGAACGGCCGGAAGAACAGGGTAAAAGCAAAAAAATGGATTGTGAGGAAATGATCTTCACAATCCATTTTTTGTTTAAACGTTTTTTATGCCTGCAGCCGTGCCAGATCCTGGTAGAATGTCGGATACGAGATATCCACACAGCCGGCGCGCAGGATTTCCGTCGGTGTCTCTGCGGCAAGCGAAGCGATTGCAAACGACATCGCAATGCGGTGGTCGAGGCGGCTGTCGATTTGGGCGCCGTGGAACGGTTTTCCGCCCTCAATGATCATGCCGTCGTCCGTGCCTTCCAGGGAAACACCCATCGCGGTGAGTTCGTTTACCATGATATCAAGACGGTTCGATTCTTTGACTTTCAGCTCCTCAGCATTCCGGATCACGGTTGTACCGTTCGCTGTGGCGGCAAGAACCGCGATGATCGGGATTTCATCGATCAGGGTCGGGATCAGTTCGCCCTCGATGACAGTGCCGGAAAGAGACGGCGTATAGCGCACGAGAAGGTCTGCAACCGGTTCTCCGCCGGAGTTCTGCTCATTCAGAAGTGTGATGTCAGCACCCATGGCGCGGCAGACGCGGAGCATACCGTCGCGGGTCGGGTTGATGCCGACATTTTTCAGGAGCACCTCAGAGCCTGGAACTATCAGCGCGGCGGCGATGAAGTAGGCGGCGGAGGAAATATCTCCCGGCACACGGACGAGATTTCCATGGAGATCCGGGTCCGGCAGAACCGATGCGGTCAGCCCTTCGGAGGCAACGTCGGCGCCGAAGAATTTCAGCATCAGCTCCGTATGGTTTCTGGAAAGAGCCGGTTCGGTAACGCTTGTTTTTCCGTCAGCATACAGTCCGGCAAGCAGGACACACGATTTGACCTGTGCGGATGCGACCGGCGAAAGATAGGAGATGGCGTGGAGCGGATGGCCGTTGATCGCAAGCGGCGCACAGCCGTTTTCCGGAATACTGCGGATGGAAGCGCCCATCTGGGTCAGCGGATTGATGATGCGTCCCATCGGCCGTTTCTGAATGGAGGCGTCACCGGTCAGTGTACTGGAAAAGTTCTGGCCGGCAAGAATGCCGGAGATCAGGCGTGTCGTTGTTCCGCTGTTTCCGCAGTCGAGAACGGCGGATGGAGCCGAAAGCCCGTGCAGGCCTTTTCCATGAACGAGGATGCGCTCCGGCGTGTTCTCGATCTCAATGCCCATACTGCGGAAGCAGGAGATGGTGGAGAGACAGTCGGCACCCTGTAAAAAGTTTGTGACTTCTGTGGTTCCCTCTGAAATGGCACCGAACATGACGGCGCGGTGGGAAATGGATTTATCGCCCGGCACGGAGATTTCTCCGCGCAGAGGACGTACTGCTTTCTGGAACTGCATAACGTAACTTCCTCCTGTCAAGATATACGCGCTTTTAATTGCGGATATGAATGGTATAGCCATGGTCTTTTAAGACCTTCCGGGCAAGAATGCCTGCCTGCTCTTCATAAAATTCAATGCGGAGAGCACCCTCTTCGAACTCGCGGTTATGCGTAATGCCGATATTTTTAATACTGATCTGGTTGATGGCAAGAATTGTTGTAACGGCTGCGATTCCGCCGGCTTCATCGAGCAGGTCGCAGTAAACGACGTATTCTTTCTTTGTCGGTCCATAGGAAGAATCTTCCATGGAATTCCGGTATTCGCGGGAACTCTCAAACATATTGTAGAGCTCGTGGCCTTTTTTGTTGTCAACCAGGTATTTTGCCTGGACGAGAAGGCGGATATAGGAATCCAGCACATTCGAGAGCTGCTTCTGGTTTGAGAGACAGATCTGCTGCCATACCTCCGGGGAGAAGGAAACGATGCGGGCGATGTCCTTGAAGCCGCCTGCAGCAACGGTTTTCATCTGCTCTTCCGGTGTGTCCAGGGATGCGAGCGCATTGACCAGGGTAGCGGCAACGATATGCGGCAGATGACTGACACCTGCGGTGATGTAGTCGTGCTCTTCGTATGTTAAAACCATCGGGATCGCCTTTAAGGACTGGACAAGATCAACGAAAGCGGAAACTGTCGCGATCTCAACATCTGGTCCGGGTGTAATCATATAGTAAGCATTTTCCAGCAGGTAATCGGTGGCGCTGGAATATCCCGTCTTTTCGGAGCCTGCCATCGGATGGCCGCCGATAAACTGGTGCGTCATGCCGAGGGTCTCAACCGCCTGATGGATTTCTCCTTTTACACTTCCGACGTCTGTGATGATACAGCCCGGTTTTGCGATGCCTTTCACGAATGGAAGATAGGAGATGTTGGTGCTGACAGGAGCACATAAGAAGATATAGTCACAGTCGGCAAAGCGGTCGTCCCGTTCTTCCAGCGCGATATCAATCACGCCTTCCTGAATTGCCTCTTCGATCGTCGCTTTGGTGCGGCAGTAGGCCATCAGTTTATACTCCGGGTGAACCTTTCTGAGGGTTTTTGCAATGGAGCCGCCGATGAGGCCAAGGCCGATAAAGCCGATACAGATTTTTTCGGATGTATCACACATAATTCAAGTAGTCCTTTCTGACAATTTTCGTAGGTAAATCGTATAAAAGACATTGTAAAGCATCTGAAATCAAATGTCAAAGATTTCTTGCTTTAAAGTGACAAAGTATTTTTGAAAGGCAGCAATCTTGCTTGTTTTGCAAAATCCGGCAGATTCCACAGAAAAGCCAGACAGAAAAGCGGAAGAAAGGCAGAATAACCAGCTAAAATACATATAAAATTTAAAAATTCAGAAATATATTGTGAAATATGAATAATATACTTGCAAAAAAGCAAAAACTTTAGTAGAATAGTGACTATGATAAGAGGAGCGGAAGACGTGAATCTTGATAAAAAGCAGAAAGGCGAATAAGAGCGGCCTTGCAATCTGCAAATTTACTTACATGGGAGGTATTACATATGGACGTTTTTAGAACTGACCGAATCAGAAATGTGGTGCTGCTGGGGCACAGCGGCTCCGGAAAGACAAGTCTGACCGAAGCTATGGCTTATCTTTCCGGTATGACAAACCGTCTCGGAAAAGTGACGGACGGAAATACCGTCAGCGATTTTGACAAAGAAGAAATCAAGCGTAAATGCTCTATTTCCACAACGCTTGTCCCGGTCGTATGGGGAAAAAATAAGATCAATGTTCTGGATACTCCTGGAATGTTTGATTTCGTAGGAGAAGCACAGGAAGCCGCTTCCGCAGCAGATGCCGCTGTAATCGTGGTATCCGGAAAGGCCGGCGTGCAGGTCGGAACCCAGAAAGCATGGGAACTCTGCGAGAAATACAATCTTCCGCGTATGATCTTCGTAACGGAAATGGATCAGGACGATGTCAGCTACCGAGAAGTCGTTGAGCAGCTCACCGAACTGTACGGAAAACGAATCGCACCGCTTCATATGCCTCTGCGTGAAAACGGTAAATTTGTAGGATATATCAATATTGTAAAGAACAAAGGCCGCAGATATATCGAAAAAGATAAAAAAGAAGAATGCCCGATTCCGGATTACTCCGTAGAATATCTGGAGAAGTACCGTGAAACCCTGATGGAATCTGTGGCAGAAACAAGTGAAGAGTTTATGGACCGCTACTTTGGCGGAGAAGAGTTCTCGGTAGCAGAGATTTCCGCAGCGCTTGCCATGAACGTAGGAGACGGCACCATCGTTCCGGTATGCATGGGCTCCCCGGTCAATCTGCAGGGCGTATCGAACCTTCTGGATGATATCTGCGGATACTTCCCGGATCCGTCCACCCGTCCGTGTGCCGGCATCAATCTCAATACGAACGAAATTTTCGAGGCAAATTACGACTTCGCGAAACCGAAGAGCGCGACCATTTTCAAGACGATCGTGGATCCGTTCCTTGGAAAATATTCAATGATTAAGGTTTGCTCCGGCGTTATTAAAAGCGATGATGTGCTCTATAATGTAGATCAGGAATCCGAAGAAAAACTGAGCAAGCTGTACGTGCTCGAAGGCTCCAAGCCGATCGAAGTACCGGAGCTTCATGCAGGAGATATCGGTGCCATCGCAAAACTCGGCGATGCAAGAACCGGCGATTCCCTTGCGACAAAGAACAATCAGGTCCGCTACGGAAAACCGGATGTTTCGACTCCGTACACCGCAAAACGATATAAACCGAAGAACAAAGCCGATGTAGATAAGATCTCCCAGGCATTTGCCAAGATGATGCAGGAAGACCTGACTATGAAGGCAGTCAATGATTCTGCAAACCATCAGACATTGCTGTACGGCATGGGCGACCAGCACATCGATATTATCGTCAGCAAGCTGCTGGAGCGCTACAAAGTAGAAGTAGAGCTGTCCCGTCCGAAGGTAGCCTTCCGCGAGACGATCCGCAAAAATTCGGATGTAGAAGCAAAATACAAAAAACAGTCCGGCGGCCACGGCCAGTACGGTCATGTAAAAATGCGCTTCTCCGCTTCCGGAGATCTCGAGAAACCATACGTTTTCGAGCAGGAAGTTGTCGGCGGCGCCGTTCCGAAGAACTACTTCCCGGCTGTTGAAAAAGGTCTGCAGGAATGCGTTCAGAAAGGACCTCTGGCTGCA
>ERZ773269.1503-NODE-1503-length-21666-cov-7.617556_pt1 | contig 21666 bp, 10 predicted proteins | sample MGYA00511958_ERZ773269 | MGnify/ENA primary metagenome ERZ773269 (study PRJEB29015, sample SAMEA2737761) | human gut metagenome | biome: human gut; feature: human-associated habitat; material: faeces | place: China | collected 2012 ... | reverse complement strand
TCAACGCCCTTTACTCAGCCGACTACACGAACCCGGTTTACCGTCCCTACCAAACGAAGGTCTCACACTTGGAAGTTGCTTACCAAGCCCCATTGGACGCCTTCGCGAAGTTGTTGACGTCATTTGACGATGAAACATTCGCTAAGGTCAGCACGTTGCCTGGCATCGCTGAGGTTGCCTTCCACTTGAACGAGTTGCGCGATGACGCTGCTCGCTTGTTGGATGACCGCGCCGAAGAATTGCTCAACAAGTTGCGTTTGGATGGCTTGCAAGCCTGGTCAGAGCACTACGACACTATCTCATCTGGTCTTTCAATGACGTACACAGATGAAAACGGCGACGACCAAGCTTTGTCCGCAGGACAAGCTTTGAACCAATTGGACGGTTACCCTGACAACAAGGTGCGCGCCAACATCATGGCCAACTACGAAAAGATGTGGGGTAGCGCCGAAAACTTGGCCGCCGACACGATTAACCACTTGGCTGGTGCTCGATTGACGGAACAAGCTGCCCACGGTTACGAAAACCACTTGGATCAACCACTAGAGTTGAACCGTATGTCACGTGAGACATTGGACGCCATGTGGCAAATGGTCGATGACAACAAGCACATGTTCAAGGCGTACTTCGACCGTAAGAAGGAATTGCTTGGTTTGACGGAGCTAGGCTGGCAAGACCAAGTCGCCCCTATCACAGATTTGGGTGACTACAAGCCAAGCACGTTGTCATATGATGAGGCGGCTGCGTTCATTATTAAGAACTTCGGCAAGTACTCACCTAAGATGGCCGCATTCGCACAACACGCATTTGAGAATCAATGGATTGAAGCGGAAGACCGTCCTGGTAAGACACCCGGTGCTTGGATGGAAAGTGTACCTGACATTCACGAGTCACGTATCATCACAACGTTTACGGGTTCTGTGAATGACGCAGCAACGATTGCCCACGAAATTGGTCACGGGTTCCACTCTTCAGTCTTGACGGACTTGCCAGTTTGGCGTGATGGTTACGCCATGAACGTTGCCGAGACCGCTTCAACGTTTGCTGAAATGCTGATTGCGGATGCCAACGTACAAGCGGCCCAATCAGATGCGGAAAAGGTTGTATTGTTGGATGCGAAGATGACGAACCCAATCGCCATGTTCTTGAACATCCACGCCCGCTTCATCTTTGAAGACAACTTCTACACGGAGCGTAAGCAAGGCTTCGTCCCAGCTGCGCGTTTGAACGAATTGATGGATGAGGCACAAAAGGTGGCCTTCGATGGTCTTTTGGATCACCGTCACCCACACTTCTGGTCATCAAAGTTGCACTTCTTCATTGATGACGTGCCATTCTACAACTTCCCATACACGTTCGGTTACTTGTTCAGCCAAGGTATCTATGCCTGGGCTCACACGCAAGATAATTTCGAAGAAGCCTACATCGCGTTGCTTCGTGATACGGCCAACATGTCAACGGAAGAATTGGCCCAAAAGCACCTTGGTGTTGATTTGACTAAGCCAGACTTCTGGCAAGCTGGTGCTGATTTGGTTAAGAAGGACATCGATGAATTCTTGGCTTTGTCAGAGCAATTTGTAAAGTAATGCCAAAAACGCCTGCATTCAATTCAGAATGCAGGCGTTTTACTATGCTTATTACTTCTTATCCAAAATCATCTTTGACGTTAGGATGGCAAGTGATACTGCCAAGCCCATTGGCATCAAAGCAGTGTAGTCCAAGTGACTCACTTCGAACATCATGAACAAGGCCATCAATGGCGCTTGTTGTGAGGCTGCTAGCAATGCCGTGGCACCGATAACGGCGGCTTGGGCAACTGATGCACCTGGCACCATCATGATGTATCCGAAGCCAAGGATGGCACCGAATGATCCACCAATACCAATTGATGGTGCCAACGTACCACCATAGGCACCGGCCTTCAATGTGAAGACCGTGATGGCTGCCTTAAGCAACATCCCAATCAACAAGACACCAATCACCTTCGTGCTCGTGCTGTTAATGGCGAACTCAGCCAAACCACGTCCATTTCCCATAATTTGTGGGAAGAAGATGGCGACCACACCGGTTACGGCTGCAGCCAATGGCAATTGCCACAAGACTTGCACTTGCTTAGCCTTGGCCTTACCGCCAGCCCATTGGAAGGCCTTGCGGAAGTATGCACCCGCAACACCCATCAATGGTCCAACGACAATCACGAATGGAATCATCCCCAACGTGAAGTGCTTATCAGGTACAAAGTAGTATGGGTGGAACCCGTGGACTGACATACCCACCCACATGGCAATCGTTGACATCGTCAAACTGACCGCAACTGAACGCTTTGACACGTTCTTGTGCAAGATTTCAACGGCGAACAACATACCAGTGATTGGCGCGATATAAATACCGGCGAAACCAGCACCCGCAGCTGCCGCAATCAACAAGCGACGGTCATCAGCCGTCAATGAATCCATGTGCCAACGACGGAGCAACTTCTCCCAACGTTGGGCCAGCAAGGCACCAAGTTCACGAGGTGCCAATTCACGTCCAACTGATCCACCAGTTGCTACGTAGAAGACTTGCGTCACGGCGTGCACAACAGATGGCCAGAATGGCATCTCATCCCCATCCATCGCCTTGTTGATCCCAACCGTTGGCTTCATCTTCGTTTGCACAATGAACCAGACAATCGCCGCAATAATTCCACCAATCAATACTGATAAAAAGCGTTGTCCGCCAGCAATGTGCGTTGAAACTGGCATCAGCGTGTTTTCTTCAAATCCCAAGAAGAAGTGCTCAACGAGTTCCAAGAACAAGCTGAGCAACACTGAACTTAACCCTACAACAATCCCCAAAATAACGGTAGATAGCGCCAAGACCCCCATCTTGTGGCGCTCGCTGTAAGTTTTCTCTTCCAAAACAGTAACCTCATCTCAAATAATCGTTTACAAAAAGTTATTATAACACCTAAAAAGCCCAGTCGAAAAACTGGGCTAATGGTTACTTCACTAAATAGACACGCTCATCAATCAAGTCGAATGATTGGTGGTGCGCGTTCAATGCGGGTACTTCTTCTAACTCGGCTTCGTGCCAGAAGACATCCGAGTCCGTTGCCCCGCCCTTTTCACCAATCACGATGAAATCAAAATCAAAACGGTATTGGTTATCACGGATGTATTGCAATACCTGCCAGTCTGCATCGGTTGTGTCTGGCGCCCAACTCATAATGACCGTTGAGACATTCTCACCGTACATATCCAACGCAGCGATGGCATCCATGTTCTCCACATCCGTCACCGGCTTGGCCGACGTTGGATCTGGTTGCGTACGCCAATCTTCATTGTCCGTCGCGATAATCTTTTGCGCCGGCGCAATTGCCTTCAAGCCGGCTGAGATATACCCATGACCAGCCATCAACTCCAGCACCGGTTGGCCGTCGGTGTAGACAGACAAGTCACGCACAAAGTCACTTGAGACAAAGCCGTACATGCTGAAGTATTCGATTAACGCATCACGTAAATGGCGAAGCAAGAAGTCGATATCTTCTAGTGGTTCCGTTAACTCAAGCCAGAGCGCATTCCCAGCATCCGCGTTATCTGGGTATTGGGCCAAGACATAATTTTGCAGTTCCGGAATGACTGACTCTGGTATTTCCATCGTTGGCAATGCAGCTGGCAAATAACCCGCATTCAATTGTTCAAGCGTATCAATCGCTTGTTGCATGAGGTTGGCCATCGTGGGGATGTTTTGGTAACGGTCTAGATATGGCAACAGCTCACCAAGATAGTCCATCTCAGTGAGCTGTTGGCCAGACCCAAACCGAATTGCTTGGTTTGTTGTCATGATAATATCCTTTAGTTAGAACAGGCTTTCTTGGTGGTTGCTACGCACATCATCCTCCGGCGTGTATGATACCGGGTTCAAGTATGAGTTAACATACTGGAAAATGTCGAAACGTTGCTGGTCAGTTAGTGGCTTACCGTTAAAGTCGATTTCCTTACCTGACAAGAACAGCAATGACAAGTCAGTCTTTTCTGACATGGCACGGCCGACCAAGAAATCCATTGAAACATTGAAAAAATCCGCTAGCTTTCGAACTTCAATGTACGAAGGCGAACGGTCACCACGCTCCCAGTTTCCGATTTGCGCAGCTGTATTTGGTTTTTGCCCTGGTTCAAGGTGCTTATTCATCTCTTCAGCCAAGGTTTCCAATGTGATGTTGCGGCCTTTGCGCAACTCACGCAGACGATCTGGAAACATGTGCGTCGTTCTCCGTTTTCATAAAGTAAATTGGGCACGCTAAAAGCCCTAATATATTTCTATTTTAACGAACATTAACCGATTTTTCCACACCCAAATTGTGGAAAACCACTTATTTTATCCACACGCTGTGAATTACGGCTTAACTGTCAACACAACCACGTTGACTGTCACAGCTGGCAATGGCGTAGCTTCCGCTGCCGCTTGGGCTTCCGGACGTGCGCCCCAGTGCAATGGCGTCATGTGTAACAGATCAACATACAAGTCGGCTGGAATTTGCCATTGGTATGAAATCTCAGTTTGCGTGGCGTTTGGATAGTTCTCCATGAAGCGATCAACCACTTTTTGGTTACTGTACGTGTGATTTGGTGAATCCACAGGGTACAACATTTCACGCAATTCGTGAAGATAACCTGATGATGGAACCACCTTCACCAACGTTCCCTCGGGTGCTAAGACACGCTTGAATTCTTCATAAGCACTTGGTGAGAAGAACTCCACGATACTATCAAAGCTGTTGTCGTTAAATGGTAGGTTCGCTAAGTCGGCCACCGCAAAGAACGCATCCGTGTCCAATTGCGTTGCCAAGTTAACCCCTGCCTTAGAAATATCGAAACCAATGCCGGTATCGATGTTGCCACGCTTGGCTAGCAAACGGGCGAATGGCGTCCCTTCACCAGTTCCCACATCCATGATGCGTTGTGGGTCGGCTGGCAATTGGGCCGCAACTGCGTCCACAATGCCATCAAACAAGCCGGCCGTCAAAACACGACGACGGGCCGCCAACATAGCATCATCATACTCCGTATTAACAGCGTGGTTCAAGAAATAAAGGGAACCCTTCTTATTAATGTCCAAGCGGTGGTTATGCGCACATACCAAGGTATTACCTTCAACGTGGTCATAAGGCTCGCCATCTACGGTACAACGGAACATGTCCAAGTGTTCGCTGACGAACTTAATCCCTTTTTCAATCTTCTTCATGTGATTCCTTCCTCATTGCTGCCCAGAGCATTTTATAGAGCTGTTCGAATTCCTGCTCGTACTCAACCTTGTCTGGTTTCTGACGCGCAAACGTGACAATCGACCCAAAGGCCATTGTCATGAATACTTGGACTGGCATGTCACGCAGTTCACCTGCTGCAATACCCGCTGATAGCATCTCAGCCACCACATTTTGTTGCTGGTCAGCTGGATCAGCCGCCACACGATTCAACACCGGACTGTCTGGCAACTGCTTAATTTGCGAAACTGTCGTCAATGTATCTGGCCTTTCAACCGCGATGCGATATAGTGTCCGCAACCAGACACGCACCTTCCCAGCCAGAGTCGGCTCAGCCGTTATTGATGTGACCAACATGTCACGCATAACTGCTTGCTCATGTTCAAAGACTTGCGTTAGCATATCAGCCTTATTATTAAAGTAAATATAGATGTTGGATTGCGAGATACCAACGGCCTTGGCGACCTTCGTTGTTGATAAACTAGCCGCCCCTTCAGTCACGATAATCTGTATCGCTGCCTGAATAATTGTCTCATACTTCGATTCATCTTTTTTCTTCATGGTACTAATATAACCGGTTTATTCTGAAACGACAACGTTGACAAAAGATAAGTTTATCTTTTATACTAAGTCCACCAATTAAAGATAGAGTTATCTTTTAAGAAATAGAGGCTATTAAACATGAAGATTGCAATGCTTGGATCACTTGGTAACGTTAACCGCGTTGCTGTACCTGAATTACTTAACGCTGGCCACGAAGTTACCCTACTAACGTCTTCAGCAGATCGTGTCGCTGAAATCGAGGCGCTCGGCGCACACGCGGTCGTTGGTTCAATGACCAACTTGGATGACCTAGTTGCCACATTGACTGGTGCCGACGTGGCGTACCTCATGTTGACTGGTCGTGCCACAGGCAGCCTAGTCGCTCACGGGGAAATGGTCGGTAACTTGTTCAAGCAAGCTATCGAGACAACTGGTATCAAGCGCGTCGTTAACCTCAGCAGCGTTGGTGCCGATCAAGGTCCCGAAATCGGCGCTCTTTACGTCTATAACATCATTGAAGGTTTGTTGGCTAGTTTGCCAATCGATATTACGTTTGTTCGTCCAGTCGCCTTTTACGGCAACCTAATGGGTAGTATTCAAACGATTAAAGCACAACATGCCATCATTAACAATTTCCCTGCTTCTCATCGTAATGCGTATGTTTGGCCTGCCGATATCGCTAAGACGGTTGTCGATGCTATCTTGCACCCGGTTGCCGGTCAAACGGTTCGCTACGTAGTTTCTGACTTATTCACCGGTGACGAATTGGTTGCTGCGCTACAAGAAACGTTGGCCATGCCTGATTTGAAGTGGATTGAGATTTCAGATGAGCAAGCCTTAGCAAACATGACAGCTAAGGGGATGCCGGAAGCAGTTGCGACTGAATTCGTTAAGTTGGGGGCTTCTCAACGTAACGAATCTGCATACACTGACTTAACAGCCCATATGCCAGTCCTTGGCGACTTTAAGTTGGCAGACTTCTTGCCAATCTTTAAGGCAGCCTACAACAAGTAACCATAGCAAAAAAGCGAATGATTGCTCATTCGCTTTTTTCGGCTAAATCAATGTCGTACGCTACCCGATTGCCGGCTAGTTTTCCTCGGTATGTGAAACCACGCCGGGCGATAATTGCTTGCATCTTTTTATTTTTTTCATGGGTATCGATGCGAATGTAGTCAAAACCATTTGCCCGGGCTGTCGCAAATAAATGCGTAAACAACTCTGTCGACAAGTGGTAGCCCTGGTGTTGGAATGACACCGCCATGCGATGGATAACCGCATAGGGCTTACGCTTGGTGGGATACAGCCAGCGCCCGCCTTGCAGACGCTGATAGTTCACATCTTTTTCTTGCCAAAGCGTGGCCGTGGCGACGATTTCATCATCGAGTTGCAAGATGTATGCGTAGCCTTTAGCGATGTCAGCTTTGATGATTTCTGGGGATGGATAACCATTATCCCACTGCGGATTATGATCAATAGACATGACTGCCTTAGCATCTGATATAATTTGCCAAATTGCGTCTGCGTCAGCCATGGTCGCTTGTCGGTAAGTTATATTGGCCATTGGTCTACCTCACTTCAATAAGCAACATTATACGCCGTTTTCGGGCAATAATTGTCAACAAAAACGTCATACCTGGTTGCGATAATAACCTCAGTCATAATAAATGATTTGCGGTGAATCCCATCGCCGCACCTTCTTTCACCACTCGGTACTCCTTGCCGGGTGGTTTTTTGTTGTCCGAAAACTAAAAAGGACAAAGCACAACATGTACTTTGTCCTTCAGTAGGTTAATTAGTCTTCAAAACCGTCAGTCGTCATTGATGCTTGGTACAAAGCCACAACATCATCAACCGTCAAGTTCACGTAACCACCCTCGTGATCCAAACCACCGATTTCAACGGCTGACTCAGCCATCGCACGGAAGTTCGTCTCATCGTTGATATCAACACCTTGCAAAGTCGTTGGCACTTCCAATGACTTTACCCAGTCGTAAGTGGCTTGGATAGCCTTCTCAGCAACGACTTGGTCATCGGCATCTTGGATATCCCAAACATTGCGTCCGAAGCGAGCAAACTTAGCAACCGTAGCTGCTGACAAAGCACGCTTCATCCAACGTGGCGTCAAGATTCCCAAACCAACACCGTGGGTAATGTCGTAGAATGCTGACAATTCGTGCTCGATTGGGTGAACCGTCCAGCCGTTTACGTTTCCTGAACGTACCAAACCGTTCAAAGCCATCGTTGAAGCCCACATCAAGTTAGCACGGGCATCATAGTTATCTGGCGTTGCCAAAGCAACTGGCGCCCACTTGATAACGGCACGCATCATACCTTCAATCATACCGTCAGAAATATCTGTGTTCTCGGCACGGTCGAAGTATTGCTCAGTCAAGTGTGAGAAGATGTCGATTGAACCGGCAGCCGTTTGCCACTTTGAAACTGAGTACGTCAATTGTGGGTCCAAGAATGAAACAGCTGGTGTGTTTGGTCCATACGTACCAATCTTAGCGTTCAATTCTGGGTTTGAGATAACTGAACCTGGGTTCATTTCAGTACCCGTTGCAGCCAACGTCAAGATGTCGACAACTGGCAATTGGTCCAACTTTGAACGGTACTTTACACCGTGGTCAGCAACCAAGTCCCAGGCATCCCCATCATAAAACTTTGCTGATGCAATCACCTTTGATGCATCGATAACTGATCCACCACCAACGGCCAAAATGACGTCGATGTCGTTCTCCTTAGCCAAACGTTGACCCTCGCGAACTGAATCAATCTTCGGGTTAGGCTCGATACCGTCCAATTCAGTGACGTTCAAACCTTCCAAAGCCTTCATAACACGCTCATACAAGCCAGAACGCTTGATTGAACCACCACCGTACGTCAACAAAACGTTTTGACCAAATTGGGCCACGGCATCGTGCAATTCTGCATCGATGTGGTTCTTTCCAAAGCGAATATCTGTCTTATTTACAAAGCGAAAATCTTCCATAATTGTCGTCCTCCAATGAGTTGTGCAGACTACTTTACTTACTAAACGTAACATACACTATACGCTTTTATCCCGGCATACTCAAGCGACAGCCTTTGAAAAATCGGACAAAAAATCCCCGGACAGTTTTTAGCCGTCCGGGGGGGTCCGATTAATTAGCGTGTTGCTTGATCATCTTCCTTACGTCGACGCCAGAACGCCAACAAAAGGCCGAACAAACCACTCGCAACCATGGCAGCAACCACGACCAAGAAGTTATCCTCAGTTACGCGACCTGTCAAATTCATCGCTTGCTTTGCACTCTCCAAAGGCAAAATTGAATCTTGAATGACAGCTGCCGAATCAGGCATCTCAATGATACGGGCATCATCTGAGTTAACCGTATTTGCTTGTTGTTCGTTACCAGCTGCTGCTAGTAGTGAAGCTGTGTTATCTGAATTTTGCGTCGCACCTTGCGCTTGCCAACCAGCGTTTTGCGCCGTGTTAGCAGTTGCATCGATTTGTGAACCAGCAACTTGTGCGCCAGACGCTTGACCAGCCACCGTTGCATTGTTAACTTCAGAACCATCACGTGACTCGTTAGCTGGTCCGGCAACGTTCACTTGGTCACCGTTTTGGTTGTTAGCCGCAACAGATGAACCAGTCTTGCTTCCAGCATTCGTGTTGTTGTGCCCGGCACCATCGTTTGCAGGTGCGAACGACACAACAAAGTCTTGGATGTTCAAGTCGTTTGGCGTAGCAGGCTCACCGAGTACCATGTACCCAGCCGTTGCCTTACCAGTCTCATCCCAGGCCGTTGCAACGAACTTTGCGTCGCTTTGGTCAAAGCTTGAAGGACCATCTTCCAATCCAACGTGGTCAAAGTAACCCGTTGCTTGAAGTGCATCCATCAATGAGTCGTACGTCTTACCATCTGGTGCCGTAACCGTCATCTTAAGCTTGCCCTTCTCGGCCTTGGCTTGCAAATCAGCGTCAACAGACTTGAAGTCATCAACGTTGATTTCAGCGTCAGACTTACCCATGACCGTTCCAAGAACGTTACCGTCTGCATCCTTAACTTGAATCTTTTGACCGTCCAATGGTGCGTAAACAACCTTCATTTGCGTTGTTCCCGCAGCAAACGTTGGGTTCGCCTTAACAGCATCCTCCAATGAGTTATATTGCGTACCATCTGGGGCTTGAATACGGTGGGCATAGCCGTCAATGTTCAAGTTTTGATCAACACGGTTCAGGGCTTCAACGGCATTCGTCACGTTCACCTTTGTGTCCGTGTAACCCGTTGAAACGATTGCTGCAAGCGTGGCATCGTCCTTTTGCAACTTATTCAAGGCATCTTGAACCGTCATCAACGTTTGGGCATTAGTGTTACCCGCGGCTGGCTCTTCACCCTTGGCGAAACCAGAATCAGTTCCCAACTTCATCACAACCTTGGCAGGATCTGGTGTGTACGTTACCAAGTAGTTCGTACCAGCAGGCACACCATCAACCGCAATCATGCCGTCAGTCAATGTCACTTCATTTCCTTGGGCGTCCGTCACCGTTGCCGTGTAACCAGTCTTACCAGGCACCTGCACATTCTTGGCACCGGCTTGAACTGAGACTTCAGCCGTTGGCAAGTACATCACTGTGACATCACCATCAGCAGGCACATCAAGCGTCTTGCCATCGGTCGTCTTCGTTGACGTTCCATCAGGCGTAATCGTCGTCTTAACACCGTTTGGCGTCAACTCCGTGTATTGCGCCGTTCCTGAACCATCAGTCACAAAAATAAATGGCTTGTTACCGTTCTTTGGCACCGTAACAACTTGGGCATCCGTTGCACCTGGTACATTAGCCGTAGCCGTACCATTTTCCGTCTTGTCCAATTGCACAACCGTTTGCTTACCGTTAGCGTCCGTCACAATCGCGAAGGCTGCATCACCATTAGCTACCGGCGTTGAAACTTGGTCCGACTCAACAGTTGCTGATGATGTTTCAACGGTGTTCGCAGTAGCTGGCTTTGACATTGCAGTCAAAACATTCATCGCGTTTTGCAAGTCCGTCATCGTCGTTGTGTCGTTATTTGCCAACAAGTTCGTTACTTGCTTGCGAGCAGCAACCACGTTTGTGTCTGTTGCGTCAGCCGTTTGATCAACCAACTTTTGCGCAGCATCACGCGTCGTGTGCAACTTAGTCGTCATGTCATCCAAGCTACCTTGGATATCATTCATAGCTGAACGAAGCGTGCTTGCCGTCGTATCGTCTTGACCGGCAGCCTTGTGCAAATCCGTCACTTGTTGGTCAACATCACCAAGCTTGTTCTTCTTGGCCATTTCAACTTGGTCTTGCAAGTTTGCAGGCACCTTCACCGCGTTGGCATCAGTAACAGCTTGCTTCAACGTTGCTTGCGCCGTAGCGACAGCGTTGTCGTAGACTTGCTTAGCTGTATCAACATCAGCTTGCTTGTAGTCGTTAGCGTTCAATGCCTTATTAACAGCCACCTTAGCAGCCGCCACATCACCATCGTCGGCGATATTAGTTGGCACAACCGTTGCATCGGCAGTTTGCAGCTTAGCAATTGCCTTAGCAATATCTGAAGCCGTACCAGTATTCTCAGCTGTCTTAACTGCTGCAACACGTTTCTTAACGTCAGTGTTTTCACCGTTCTTAACAACCACGGCATCAGCATTATCAACAGCCTTTTGACGAACAGCTGCAACCTTCTTGATAGCAGCTTGCAAGTCATTGCGAGCTGCCTCGATGTCTGACTTCTTTGAATTGTCGTTAGACGTCAACTCATCCAAGTGCTTAATGGCACCTTCAACATCTGTTGTCGTTTGGTCCGCATACTTGGTCTTATCAGCCGTCCATGAATTTTCATCGTTTGCTGCACCATCCTTAGTTGCTTGCAAATCCTTCTTGGCGCTAACAACAGTATCCGTCAACTTGGCAACTGCTTTCGTCAATTCGTCTGCGTTTAAACCAGTGGCATTCAAGATATCATTAACGGCCGTCTTAGCAGCCTTAACATCATCTGAATCTGAGATGTTAACAGCCACAATCGTATCAACGGCCGTCTTAACCTTGTTGATGGCCTCGTCGATAACCGTCTTCGTACCAGTTGCAATGGCCTTCTTCAAGTTATCAACCGTCAACTTAACTTCATCATCACTGTTAGCTTCGTTGTCCTTAGCAACAGCGTTACCTTCGTTGACCTTTTCGCCACGAGCGCCAGACACAACAGCGATATCCTTACGCAATTGCTCACGTGCATCATCAATCTTTGACTTCGTTGCTGTCTTATCACCCACCAACTCATTCAACTTCGCAACATCCTTTTGAATATCGTTAGTGTCTTGATCCGCGTATAGTGAGACATCCTTGTTCCAAGCTGACATATCGTCGTTGGCATTCTGCTTAGCACCATCCAACTTCTTATTAGCTTGTTCAACTGCCTTGCCATAAGCCGCCTCAGCTGTAGTGACATCGACGTCGTTCTTCAATGCGTCGTCAACAGCCTTCTTAGCAGCCTTAACAACATCATCATCCGAAACATTTGTTGGCACAACCGTTGCATCAGCAATTTGCAACTTAGCAACTGCCTTGGCAATATCAGAAGCCGTACCATTCTCCACAGCCTCATCAACTGCTGCTTCGTGGTCCGCAACATCTTGATTGCCACCATTAACAATTGCCTTCTTAGCGTTTCCAGCTACTTCCTTCGCTGTCAACAATGTGCCTTCGGCGTCTGACAATGCCTTGTCGTACGCCGTCTTAGCCTCGTTCAACTTTGTTTGATTAAACGTATCGCTTTGAATTGCATTGTTAATCGCTTGCTTTGCCGTCTTCAATGCTGGGTCATCTGAAAGCGTTGATGGCACTACCGCCGTGTCATCTGCCACCTTAAGATTTGCGACTGCTTTTTCGATGTCCGTCTTCGTTCCCGTTGCAACGGCTGTGTCTACCACTTTCTTCATCTTGCTTACAGTATCGGCATCCGCGTGCTTAAGATTCTCTTCTGTGGTGCCAGCTGCGTCTTTGGCGTCCTTCAATGCTTCGTTAGCTTTTGATACTGCCTTGTCGTAATTTGCCTTTGACTCGTTTAATTGCTTTTGATCCAATGGTGAGGTCGCCAACGCTTTATCAACCGCCGTCTTTGCGGCTGCAACATCGGTATTATCGGCGATATTAGCAGGAACAACCGTTGCGTCAGCAATCTTCAACTTAGCTGTTGCTTCATTGATTTCATCAGTGGTTCCATTTGCTACCGCTTGTTCGACCTTCTTCAACAACTCTTGAACATTTCCATCAGTTCCATGTTCAACAGACTCACTTTCCACGTCTGCCAAAAGAACAGCCGTAGCATGCTCAATATCAGATGCTTTGCTATTTGGATCCGCCATTGTTGTGTCCAAATCGGTTTGAGCCTTTTGCACCTTATCGCTAAACTGCTTGTTGCTCTTAGCAACACTCTTTTCAGCAGAATCTCCAAGCAACTTAGCTGCATCTCGAGCAGCGTTAGCGTCCGCATCTTCCTTATCTAGCAATGCATCTACTGCATTAACCAACTTAGAAACACGGTCCCCAAGCGCTGTGATATCTGTCATTTGAGTTTGTACAGAATTGTATTGACCAACGACCGCGTCAACAGTCTTCAAATCATCAAGTGTAGAATCACTCGTCGCATTCATCAAAGTACCAATCAAGCCAGACTTACCATCTTCTCCTTGGAGGTTGTTAAGCTCAGCCTGCATGTGATCAATAGCAATTTGAATCACAGCCTTATCCTTTTCAGGAGCTGCGTCTCGTTGTGCTTCCGCAGTTGTAATTTGATCTTTAATCTTTCCAGCTAGCTTAGTAGCGGTTTCAACGTTTTGTTGGAATCCTTGCTTATCCACCACATACTTAACAACCAATTGTGCGTCATCCGATGCAACTACCGACAATTTACTATCGGCAGAAATAGCAAATCCTTGTCCAGTAGGGGCATCATACCCCTTCACCATCTTGCTATCGTCGTCTTGCTTACCGTTCTTGATTTGAATACTTTCACCAGCAACGGCATTAATCGTTGTATCGGGTAAGATCTTTACATCATTAAATGTATAAGACACGTTTACCGTTGCCACTGCGTGTGTACCTTCAAAATATGAAATCCCACCAAACATCGCACTGGCATTTCCACCATTAGTTCCATATAAACCAACTGCCATTGCATCGTCCAACGTCAATGTACTTTGTACAAATCCTGAAGCATGTGTTGGCTTTGCAGATATCGTCTTAACCAAGCTAGATGCATCTGCAGTCATATCGGCAAATGAATTGTATTCAACATAAGTCAAAGTACCTGTAGCTTTTCCGTCTTGACTTGATGCCGGGTTCCAAATAACAGTGAAAAATACACCGTTTGATAATTCATTAGAAGCAAAACTAGTTGTATCTGTACTGATATTCGTGCCACCCTGCAAAGGACTCGTAACACTCTTTGTGGTATCGTAGGTCGCGGTTCCCAACGCACCAGTCGCGTCGGTAGTGCGAATGTGTGCCAACTTGGTGTTAACATCTCCAGTACCAGTCACGTACAAATCATGTCCGGCAAATACACCATTTGGCATATTTAAAATAGCATCATTAACGTTCAGTGTTTTAGCTACGCCCGCCTTAAGAGCATCGACTGTTCCCATCTTATCTGGACTAACGGGAAGCATCGCAAGACCAATAGCTTGTCCACCAGTGGCCTTTTCTTTCAATACTTGTCCGTCAAGAACGTTCACCATTCGATAACCACCTTGAATAATGAAATACTTATTCATATCCATTTGAGAGTTAAAACTCAATGTTCCTGCTTCATTACGAATAGATGGCACCAAGTTCGTCCAATGAATTTTGTCGCCTAGATTAGCATCCTTAACCGGCAATGTATTTACGTCAGGAATCGCATTTGTTTGATTGATAATGTTAGATAATGCCGAACCCGCATCGGCATAGATACTCTTAAAATAACTAGTATAGGCAGGACTAATCGACTCACGAACGCTACTCTTCACGGCTGAAAGTATAGCGCTTGCGTCTGATGATTTCTTTGCCGCAGATAGTGATGCAGAGACAGTATAATATGTGTTTGTATACACTAGTCCGTACATACTATTCACGATAGAATCAACCCCCATACTTGCATATGAGTCAGCATTCCCCACTGTACCTGGATTGTTAAATATGTTTTTTGCACCAAACAACGATGAAGCTGAATCAGAAAGTTGCTTGTTCAAATCCAGGTTGTTCGTTGGAACATTTGAGAATGAAGCCGCATCTCCAGTGTTTTTAAAATCTTGTGATACTTGAGCTGATCCTTTATCCGAAAACAGTGCAGCGTTTGAAGCAGAAACGGATGCGACGTTTGATACGCTAACATCAGCGATTGTTCCAGCTGAGTCCAAATGTGGCATCTGTGTCATCGTTGCACCTTGCGCATCCGCCAAAGCATAAGCCTTACGCACATTACCATCAGAATCCAAATCATCCTGAACCTTCACAGCCTCAGCTGGCACAACAAAACTACTTGCTAGTGATTGTGACGCACTCAAAGAAGCATCTGCTGAAACAACAGAGGCTGCCGTTGAAACTGATACTGGCGCTACCGAACTTGCTGATGAGGCTGAAACTTCAGCGCTCACTGAAGAAGCGGGTGCAACTGATGCGCTCGCGTGATCTAATACAACTGAGTCAGTTGGGGTGCTGACCTGAGTTGTTACTGAACTTTCTGATGCTGGAACAACAGCATCGACGTTGTCAGCGGATGCGTCCGTTGACAACATTAAAAGTCCCCCTAGCAATGATACCGTGGCCATTCCAGCGACTACCCAACGCTTACCGGCCTTGTACATCTTGTAGTGAGACTTTACTTCATAGTTACCCTTATTAATATTCATTTGTCGCATGACACAATGTCCTTCTAACTTCTCTCTTACTCTTTATAAGCATTTATTTTAAGGTCGAATTATGAAGAAAATGTGAATTTCAAGCTTTTTGCCCAGCAGTTTTAGTTTCTGGGGTGGGACAATAGCTATTTTTAATACCTGCCAAAAGAAAATGGGAATGCACCCTGCAATCAGCAATCTTGGGTTTATAGTTAATACGTCGTGAGATTCTCTTACTAATTCTCATATAAGACGTTTTATCTAGCTAACTACCCCAAATTTCGCTAGATATGCTGACTCAACCCACGAGTTTAGCATTGAAAAGAAAAGAGCAACTGATACTTAGATCGCAGAAAAGTATCGGTTGCTCTTTTTTCGTATGTATACAAAAAAGCACTTCAACTAGATTCACATCTAAATTGAAGTGCTTTTTGTTATGAACTAACAGCGATTAACCGAGATTAGTCGTTGTGCAAGTTCATTGAGTTTTCAATATCAGCGATTGAAGGAATCTTCGTACCCTCTTCAGTTGATACAACAACAGGATCTGCAACGACCTTGTCTTCAACAGCTTGGTATTGCTTCATACCAGTACCAGCTGGGATCAACTTACCGATGATAACGTTCTCCTTCAAACCAACCAATGGATCGTTCTTTCCACGGATAGCAGCGTCAGTCAAGACACGAGTCGTCTCTTGGAATGATGCGGCTGACAAGAATGAGTTCGTCTCCAATGATGCCTTGGTAATACCAAGCAAAACTGGACGTGCTGTGGCTGGCAAACCACCCTTCAACAACGTCTCTTCGTTAGCATCACGGAATTGCGCGATATCCATCAACGTACCTGGCAACAAGTCCGTCTCACCCGGATCCATGACACGCACCTTACGAAGCATTTGGCGAGCCATAACTTCGATGTGCTTGTCAGAGATCTCAACACCTTGCATACGGTAAACCTTTTGCACTTCACGCACAATGTAGTTTTCCGTAGCCAACGTGTCACGTACTTGGATGATTTCCTTAGGGTCAGCTGAACCTTCGTTCAACGTCTCACCACGGTGGATTTGATCACCTTCGGCCACACGCATGCGTGCAGTCATTGGCAACGTGTAAGTACGCGTATCCGTCTCACCTTGAACAGTAACTTCCTTAGTACGTTCTGCTGGGTTTTCTTCAATAGAAGTAACCTCACCAGTAACTTCAGTAATCATAGCACGACCCTTAGGGTTACGTGCTTCAAAGATTTCTTGCACACGAGGAAGTCCTTGCGTGATATCGTTTCCGGCAACACCACCAGTGTGGAAAGTACGCATAGTCAATTGCGTACCAGGCTCACCGATTGATTGTGCGGCAACAGTACCAACAGCTTCACCAACTTCAACAACGTCACCAGTAGCCATGTTGCGACCGTAGTCGTATACGCAGACACCGTGTTCCGTGTTGCAAGTAAAGGCTGAACGAATGTTAACAGTCGTTACGCCGGCGTTGACAATAGCCTTAGCCTTGTCTTCGTCGATCATTTGGTTGTGAGCAACGATGACTTCACCAGTCTTAGGGTCGATAACAGCCTTTTGTGCGTAACGTCCCAAAATACGCTCGTACAATGACTCGATGACTTCGTTACCGTTCATGATTGCAGAAACATCCAAACCACGATCAGTACCACAGTCGATCTCACGAATGATAACGTCTTGCGCAACGTCAACCAAACGACGAGTCATGTAACCTGAGTCGGCCGTCTTCAAGGCCGTATCAGTCATACCCTTACGAGCACCGTGAGTTGAGAAGAACATTTCCAAAACTGACAATCCCTCACGGAAGTTGGCGATGATAGGCAACTCCATGATACGTCCGTTAGGCGCAGCCATCAAACCACGCATACCGGCCAATTGCGTAAAGTTAGAAATGTTACCACGAGCTCCTGAATCTGACATCATGAAGATGTTGTTATCAGGCTCGAAGTGCTCAATAAGCTTAGCAGTAATGTCATCCTTCGCTTGGTTCCAGATGGCAATAACACGCTCATAACGCTCATCGTCAGTAATCAATCCACGACGGAATTGCTTAGAAACAGTAGCGACTTGCTTGTGAGCTTCTTCGATGATTCCTGGCTTTTCCTTCAAGTCAGTAACGTCGGCCACACCAACCGTCAAACCAGACTTAGTTGACTCATCGTAACCCAAGTCCTTCATACGGTCCAATAGCAATGACGTTTCAGTAACCTTGTAGATCTTGTAGACTTCGGCAACGATGTCTGACAAGAATCCCTTCTTGAATGGAGGCAAGATTGGCGTCTCAGCAAAGTGTGCCTTGATGTCAGTTCCTGGCTCCAAGAAGAAGCGGTCGTCAATGGCGTGCAAGTTAGCCTCAGTTGGCTCGTTCAAGTATGGGAAGTCGACTGGCAAGATGTCGTTAAAGAACAACTTACCAACAGTCGTCGTCATAATACGTGAACGTTGCTCGTCAGTGAATGGCTTTTCTGCAGGGAATGAAGACGTTTGAACTCCAATACGCGTGTGCAAGTGCACATACTTGTTTTGGAATGCAGTACGAGCTTCGTTGATATCCTTGAAGACCATACCTTCACCTTCACGACCATCTTCTTCAGTCGTCAAGTAGTAGTTACCGATAACCATGTCCTGTGATGGAGCCACGATAGGCTTACCATCCTTAGGAGCCAAGATGTGTCCAGCGGCAAGCATCAACAAACGAGCTTCTGCTTGAGCTTCATCTGACAAAGGAACGTGGATGGCCATTTGGTCACCGTCAAAGTCGGCGTTATAAGCTTCAGTAACCAATGGGTGCAAACGCATAGCCTTACCTGGCACTAGGACAGGTTCGAACGCTTGAATACCCAAACGGTGAAGCGTTGGTGCACGGTTCAAAAGAACTGGGTGCTCCTTGATAACGTCATCCAAGACGTCCATAACAGCGTCATCACGACGGTCGATCATACGCTTTGCGGCACGGATGTTTCCAACCAAGTCACGCGCAACCAATTCCTTCATGATGAATGGGCGGAACAATTCCATAGCCATTGGACGTGGCAATCCCATTTGGTTCATCTTCAAGAAAGGACCAACGTCGATAACTGAACGTCCTGAGTAGTCAACACGCTTACCAAGCAAGTTTTGACGGAAACGTCCTTGCTTACCCTTAAGCATGTGTGACAATGACTTCAATGGACGGTTACCAGGACCAGTTACAGGACGTCCACGACGACCGTTGTCAACCAACGCATCGACGGCTTCTTGCAACATACGCTTTTCGTTTTGCACGATAATTCCAGGTGCGTTCAACTCCAACAAACGCTTCAAACGGTTGTTACGGTTGATAACACGACGGTACAAATCGTTCAAGTCAGACGTTGCAAAACGTCCACCTTCCAATTGCACCATTGGACGCAAGTCAGGTGGGATAACTGGAATAACATCCATAACCATCCACTCTGGCTTGTTACCTGACTTAACGAAAGCTTCGATAATGTCCAAACGACGAACGGCGCGAACACGCTTTTGACCAGTGGCCTCACGCAATTCTGCCTTCAACGTCTCAACTTCGGCTTCCAAATCAACGTTTGACAACAACGTTTGTACAGCTTCAGCACCCATGCCAGCTTCAAATGCGCTACCATATTCTTGCTTCAACTCGCGGTACTCGCGTTCTGACAACAATTGCTTTTCAGTCAAAGGTGTATCACCGGCCTTTGTAACCACGTAAGAAGCGAAGTAGATAATCTCTTCCAATGAACGTGGTGACATGTCCAAGACCAATCCCATACGTGAAGGGATTCCCTTGAAGTACCAGATGTGTGATACAGGAGCGGCCAACTCAATGTGACCCATGCGCTCACGGCGGACCTTTGAAGACGTTACTTCAACGCCGCAACGATCACAAACGATTCCCTTGTAACGAATACGCTTGTACTTTCCGCACGCACATTCGTAATCCTTGGTAGGTCCAAAGATACGCTCGTCGAAAAGTCCATCCTTTTCAGGCTTGAGCGTACGATAGTTGATTGTCTCAGGCTTCTTAACTTCACCATAAGACCAGCTGCGAATCTTGTCTGGGCTAGCCAGTCCGATTTGCATGCTTTCAAACTTATTGACATCAATCAATGGTTTGACCCCTTTCGTAGGTTCCTATATACAATCCAATCCAGCACTTCACTAAGTCCGTGCTTACCATGCTCGAATGATCAAACCCAGTAAGCACGAACCTAGCAATGTGCTAGGTTGGCTAACAATCTCTTAAAAGTAGCGCAGGGCTAAGAATAATCTCTTATTCAGCGTCGTTCAAGTTAACGACACCGTCAGCCTTTGGAGCTGATGCTTCGGCACCGTCGGCAGCAAATTCTTGTGCCAAACGTTGTGCTTCTGCATTAGCGGCTTCGATGTTAACGATTGAATCGTCATCATCCATGTCACGCAATTCGATCTCACGATCATCTGCGTCCAAGACCTTCATGTCCAAACCAAGAGCTTGCAATTCCTTAACCAAGACACGGAATGACTCCGGAACACCTGGCTTAGGGATTTGGTCACCCTTAACGATGGCCTCGTAAGTCTTAACACGACCAACAACGTCATCTGACTTGTACGTCAAGATTTCTTGCAAAGTGTGCGCAGCACCATAGGCCTCAAGGGCCCAAACTTCCATTTCACCGAAACGCTGTCCACCGAATTGCGCCTTACCACCAAGTGGTTGTTGCGTAACAAGTGAGTAAGGTCCGATTGAACGGGCGTGCATCTTGTCGTCGACCATGTGGGCCAACTTCATGTAGTGCATGATTCCGACAGAAACACGCTTGTCGAAGGCTTCACCAGTACGACCGTCATACAAAACAGTCTTACCGTCTGATGGCAAACCAGCTTCCTTCAAAGCGTCCCAGATATCCGCGTCACGGGCACCGTCAAAGACAGGTGATGCGATGTGGATACCCAATTCACGAGCAGCCATACCCAAGTGCAATTCAAGCACTTGTCCGATATTCATACGAGATGGCACACCCATTGGTGACAACATAATGTCGATAGGTGTTCCGTCTGGCATGAATGGCATGTCTTCTGAAGGCACGATAACAGAAACAGTTCCCTTGTTACCGTGACGACCGGCCATCTTGTCACCAACTTGAATCTTACGACGTTGTGCGATGTAAACACGAACCATCATGTTAACACCTGGTGCCAATTCGTCACCGTTCTCACGCGTAAAGATACGAACGTCTTGAACGACACCGCCACCACCGTGAGGAACACGCAATGACGTATCACGAACTTCACGGGCCTTCTCACCGAAGATGGCGTGTAGCAAACGCTCTTCAGCTGACAATTCAGTAACACCCTTAGGCGTAACCTTACCAACCAAAAGATCACCGTCTTCAACTTCAGCACCGATACGGATAATTCCGCGCTCGTCCAAGTTCTTCAATTGCTCTTCACCAGTGTTAGGGATTTCGCGAGTGAACTCTTCAGGGCCAAGCTTCGTATCACGAGCCTCTGATTCGTATTCTTCAATGTGGATTGACGTGTAAACATCATCGCGGATCAAACGTTCGTTGATGATGATGGCATCTTCAAAGTTATATCCTTGCCAAGTCATGAAGGCGATCAATGGGTTTTGTCCCAAAGCCAATTCACCTTGCTCCATTGATGGACCATCGGCCAAAACTTCGTCGGCATCAACTGCATCCCCAACCTTAACGATTGGACGTTGGTTGTAGTTCTTACCAGCGTTTGAACGACGGAACTTCATCAATTCGTACTTATCAAGTGAACCATCTTCGCGACGAACGCGGATTTCGCGACCGTCAACGTACTCAACCGTACCAGGGTACTTAGCAATAATGGCAACACCGGCGTCGTGGGCAGCCTTGTATTCGATACCCGTACCAATCAATGGTGCGTGTGGATCGATCAAAGGAACCGCTTGACGTTGCATGTTGGCACCCATCAAGGCACGGTTAGAGTCATCGTTTTCCAAGAAAG
>ERZ773269.1499-NODE-1499-length-21743-cov-23.991101_pt1 | contig 21743 bp, 22 predicted proteins | sample MGYA00511958_ERZ773269 | MGnify/ENA primary metagenome ERZ773269 (study PRJEB29015, sample SAMEA2737761) | human gut metagenome | biome: human gut; feature: human-associated habitat; material: faeces | place: China | collected 2012 ... | reverse complement strand
GGGGACCGGATCCGCAAAGGTCTTATGCTTTTAGCTCCCGGAGGTCTGCAGATGCGTGTGGTACCTCTTGGAAACTCCTATGCAGTCAGTGTACAGGAAGGAGAAAAGGTAAACGGACACAGACCTTCCGTGGATGTGCTTTTTGACTCAGTTGCATTACATGTGCGGGAACACGCCATCGGCGTTCTTCTCACAGGAATGGGAGCAGATGGAGCTGCCGGTCTTTTGCGCATGCGCAAAAACGGCGCCTATACGATTGGTCAGGACAAAAACAGCTGTGTTGTATACGGCATGCCTATGGAGGCACATAAGATCGGCGCCGTATGCCAGCAGTGTCCTTTAAATACCATTGGTCAGACTGTCCTGGCCCGTGTATCCCTTCGTTAACGGATAAGAAATAAATGGATAAAAATGAAAGATAGAACTTTAAAGAATCAAAAAAAACAGATAAATAAAACCTTGAAACAGTTCCAACTTGCGAAAACGATGATCCAACTTTCCATTACCGGTACAGTTTCGGTGATCACTGCCAGCCTGAGCTTTTATTTTTGCCCAGGCTTTTCTTCCCAGATCATAAAAGACGCACGATCCGGTATTTCCTTTGTACAGACTGCCAGTAGCCAGAAATTTCATGAACTGGAAGACTTTCTTAAAAAGCAGACCCAGCCAGAACCAAAAATCCAAAAACAAACAGAGCTTTCAGAGGATACTTCCGGGACACAGGGGATCCCAGATACATCTTCTGTGACTGCAAATACATCTCCTGTGATCCTTGGAAAAGCAGAAAACCTGCATATGGAAGCTCAGACGGGATCAGATGGCAATTCTTATGATGCTGCCATCCTGGATACCAGTATGGGACCGATGTACTACTATAATCAGGGAGATACCCGCTGGAGCAGTTATCTCTACGGCGGTTCAGATCCCATGCAGCAGTATGGATGTGGTCCTACTGCTGCAGCCATGCTCATCTCCAGCTTCACAAATGACGGAGAAGCCATTACCCCGGTAACGATCGCAGACTGGTCTGCTGCCAATGGCTATTATGCCCCCCAGAGCGGCTCCTATCACAGTCTGATCCCATCTGTCCTTACTGCATATGGCTTTCAGGTGGAATCTGTAACAGACCACTCGCCCCAGAATGCAGCTTCCCTTCTTTCTTCCGGTCATATCCTGGTCGCCCTTATGGGTAAGGGAAGCCTGACGCAAAACGGTCACTTTGTCCTGATCACCAAACTCCTTCCTGACGGTAATGTTTCTATCGCAGATCCTAACAGCTTTGATAACAGCACCTGCGAATGGGAGCTTCCTCTTCTCATGGAAGAGTTGAAAAAAGTCTATGACAGCGGCGCCCCGCTCTGGGCCGTTTCCATGGCTGCATCAAACTCTTCCCTCTCCTGAGGAAGGAGGATTCCCCTGAACATCCGCTCCAGATCCTTTCTGCCCATTGCCATAGCCACCCACAGAAGGATCACCTTGTCTTTTATATCAGAATAATCATAAATCTTTCCTAAAAACTGGACTACCTCTTCTGCGCTGACATTGCTCTCTGTAAAACAGTTGATCAGAGTCAGCAGCGCATTCATATCTTTGTGGTCAGTATTCAGTACGATCACACAATAGCGGACCGCTTTCTGGTAATCTCCCAGCTTCCTGCAGCCTTCTCCCAGACACTCATACATCTGGATCAGCATGGAAGTGGTATAGATCCCCCTGTTCACTGTCCCATAGGTTTCCAGCTTTGCTATAGCCAGTTCATACATCTGTACCGCTTTTTCATATTGCCCCTTTCTCCAGTACCAGTCCCCCATAACACAGTCAAAATCAGGCTCTTTCGGAAGCTTTTCCACTGCTTCTTTATAAATAGCTTCCACCTCGGCTTCCGGTGCGTTCAGGCACTGGGAGACCCTTAACAGGTTTGTATAGGTATAAGAACTTCGCTGATCATATACCCCCAGTTTTTCCGGCATGGCTGCCACCGCCTTTTTGTATGCATCCCTTGCTTCTTCATTTTTTCCATCTGAAGAATAGGTATCTCCCAGATATCCAAGATAATCACAGTTTTCAGGCTCCTGTTTTAAGATCTCCAGGATGATGTTCCGATTCCTTTCAAATTTGGACTTATCCTTCTTCTCCTGTTCCTGGTAACCGGTATGGAGAAAAGCCAGCTGCTCTGTAGCATCTGTCAGATGCAGTCCGGATCTTCCTTTTCTGACCAGGTGTTCATGTATTTTTCCTACATAGCGCAGGTCCGGCCGGTTTACAAAAAATCGGATCATGGTTCCGCCGCTTGTAATATGGTTGTTTTCATCCAGATCTACGATCCCTGTAAGAAGGCCGTCTACATCATCTCCCACATATTCCAATATCTCCGGTATCTTCTTTGTATCCTCCGGTGTAAAGCTTTCATCTGCATCAAGAAAGGCGATCCAGTCTCCTTTTGCCTGGTCAATGGCGAAATTTTTGGCAGCAGCAAAATCATTGATCCATGGAAAGAAAAATATCTTTGCCCCCATTTCCCTGGCTATCTCCACGGTACGGTCACTGCTGCCTGTATCTACTACGATCTGTTCACACATGATATCCTTCCCCCAGGAAAGGGCGCGGCGGATATTTTTTTCTTCATTTTTCACGATCATACACTGTGATATGGTTTTTTTCATCATCTGTTACCTTCTTTTTAAGTTCTAAAGGACATATTGTAACTGTTCAGTAGGTCTGCGCACTTGCTGCGCTGACCGTAAGAAAACATAGGCTGGAAGGCAAAAATCCCATCAGCGAAGCTGATCTGGAATGGATTTTTGCACGTAACTATGAAGGTACTGAATAGTTACGACATATTTAAAAAAAGAGGATCTGCGCAAAGCAGATCCCCTAAAAGATGCAGAATCAATTTCAAGATTACTGCAGCATGCTTAATACACCCTGAGGCATAGCGTTGGACTGGGAAAGCATAGACTGAGCAGCCTGTAAAAGAATGTTGTTCTTTGTATAAGCTGTGATCTCATCTGCCATATCTGTATCACGGATACGGCTTTCCGCAGAGGTAATGTTCTCAGAAGTAACCTTCAGGTTGTTTACCGTATGCTCCAGACGGTTCTGGGCAGCACCGAGGCTCGCACGGTATTTAGAAACTGCATCAATTGCATTATCTACAGTTTTCATTGACTTGAGTGCGTTCTCTGTAGAATCAACCTTAAGCTCATGAACAGTTAATGCTTTTGCTGTCATAGTCTGCTGAGCAACTGTCATCTGGTTGGTTTTATCTGAAGAAGCACCGATGTAGAAAGTCAGGTTCGAATTCTTAGTCTTAGGACTTAAAGGTTTCTCACCGTTGAACTCTGTAGTAGAAGCGATACGGGTAATCTCGGCGCTCAGTGCATCAATCTCTGCCTTGATGTTACCTCTTGCAGTTGCGGTATAAGTACCATTTGCTGCCTGGGTAGTCAGAGTCTTCATACGCTGAAGCATGGAGTGGGTCTCTGTCATAGCACCTTCTGCTGTCTGGATCAGACCGATCGCATCGTTTGCGTTGTTTACAGCCTGGTTTAAACCATTGATCTGGGAACGCATGGTCTCGGAAATAGCCAGACCTGCTGCGTCATCGCCTGCACGGTTGATCTTGTAACCGGAAGACAGCTTCTCTAAGTTTTTGCTCAGTGCGTTCTGGTTGATACTTAAGTTTCTGTAAGAATTGATCGCTGCAATATTATGCTGAATTACCATAATGAATTCCTCCTTTTATAAAAGAAAATATGGCAGTGGACTCCTTTCCTCTGTCTTCTATTGTCCCAAGGGCCCTTTCTGGAACAGCAGAATTTTCTTTCTATATATATATATCGTCTTATGTTAAAAAAACATAAGCCTGTTTTTCATTATTTCTTTCATTTTTATTTTAAAAGTTCAAGTATGGTCTGAGGGAGATTATTTGCATTTGTAAGCATCATATTAGAGGACTGTAGGACGATGTTACTGCTGGTGTATTTTGTGATCTCCTCTGCCATATTGGTATCACGGATCTGGCTTTCTGCCGCCTGCATGTTTTCACTTGTAACGCTTAAATTATTGTGGGTGTGATCCAGATGCATATAAGCAGCTCCAAAGGATGCCCTGACCTTAGAAACAGCCTCTATCGCGTTTTCAATGTATTCCACAGATTTTTGTCCCTTTTCTACAGTGGAAAAATTTGTCCGATCCAGCTGTAGTTCCTTGCTTCCTATATAATAGCGTTCTACATCCAGAACTTCTCCATCCTGAGCAGAACCGCCGATCTGGAGCGGGATCGTATCGTCCAGCTCTGGCGGCTGCCAGCCCGGTGTAATTGCATTGGCATCTGCCCTGGAAAACAGGGAGATTTCTCCAAATTTAGTGGTAGAACCAATCCTGTCAATCTCCTCAAGGATATGGTCTCTTTCCATGTTCAAGGTTTCCCTGTTGGATTGATCGTAAGTTCCATTTGCAGATTTTAAAGCCAGAGTCTTCAGTCTCTGGAGCATGGAATGGACCTCTGTCAAAGCGCCATCTCCTACATTGGTAAGTCCGATGCCGTCATCAATGTTTCTCATCGCCTGGTTCAGGCTGTTGATCCTGCTGCGCATACCTTCCGAAATTGCCAGTCCAGCTGCATCATCTCCTGCACGGACGATCCGAAAGCCGGAAGACAGCTTTTCAAGGGACTTTTTCAGCTTTCCTGTTTCGATCCCCTGATTTCTGGCAGCATTTATGGATGCTATGTTATTCTGCACCTGCATGATGTTTCACCTTCCTTTGTATCTTCTATGAATATCATCAAATAACCATTTGTTTTTATTATCGGCAAAATGCCTTATTTTATTGATACCAGGGTCAAAAGGCCGAAATTGTGGGAGTGCAAAGCGCGCGGCAATCCGGTATCTGTCTGTCAGATCAGCGTACCCGTATCCTTACCCATATTCATCATCATCTGAAGACGGAGGATCTGCACCATATTAGACCAGTCTTCCCCGGAAAGGTTCTCTCCCTTTCCTGCTGCCAGAAGTGTACCAAGGCTGCCTGCGCCGGACAGACCTGTATTTCCCGCAAAGCTGCCTAAAAGACTGCCTGCTGTCAGACCGCTTCCTGTAAGGCCACTTCCGATAAGGCTGCTCACTGCTGTACTGCCGGATGTTTTCCCATATGTTCCGGTACTCACCGTACGTCCTGCCAGGATCGTATTGTTTCCCGTATAATCCGCCATGATCTTTTTTACATAATTCTGGGTTTCTTTATATGGTGGGATGCCTCCGTATTTGGTCACACTGTTCGGACCTGCGTTATAAGCTGCCAGTGCAAGGCTTACGTCTCCTCCGAACCGGTCCAGATTTTGTTTTAAGTATTTTGCCCCTCCAAGGATATTTTGTCTGGCATTGTAAGGATCGCTTACTCCAAGAGAACGGGCTGTTCCCGGCATCAGCTGCATCACGCCCATAGCCCCTGCTTTGGATACAGCCTTTGGATTAAACCCTGACTCTGCCTTTGCCACCGCCCTGAGAAGTTTAGAAGGGATCTGATATAAAGCAGAAGCTTCTTCGAAAATAGAATCCATATCTTCTTTTATGGCATTCAGCCCATTTTTCAGTATCCCCTGAAATTCCTGGACCGGTGTTGTCTTCTGTGTCTGATCCGCTGCCTGTGCAGCTAACTTTCCCCCATCTCCTGTTATCGGTGCTAAACTCATATTTCTTACTCCTTTCGGCCTGCGCCGTCTGCTCCAAGGTACCAGCCGTCCTGAGAACGGTTTACTGCCATAGATCCATCGTTATTTAGATAATACCAGATATTTTTATCATACAGCCAGCCGGTCTTCATATCCCCATCCGGGTTTAAGTAATACCATTTTCCATTTCCTGTGTTCACCCAGCCGGTCTTCATACTTCCATCAGGGTTTAAGTAATACCACTTTCCGTTTCCTGTGTTCAGCCAGCCGGTCTTCATATCCCCATCCGGGTTTAAGTAATACCATGTTCCGTTTCCTGTGTTCACCCATCCGGTCTTCATATATCCATTTCCGTCGAAATAATACCATTTTCCACCATACTGGAACCAGCCCCTGGTTCGGTTTCCTTCCGCATTAAAGTAGTACCATATACCTCCCACCAGCTTCCAGGTATTGACTGCCAGAGTCCCATCCGGCATAACAAAGTTGTCTCCCTTTAGAGAACCTGCTACGCCTGGACCAGTACCGCATGCTGCATGTTCTTTTTCTTTCTCCTCTTCCGCACTGTCATCTATATCCTGTTCCTGTGATGTAACAAATTCCCCTTCTTTTAAGTATTTTTTCTGTTCTGCCGTAACCGGGACCGCTTTTACCTGATAATAGTAGATCTTGTCCGGATCTGTCATGTACTCCTTTAAGCTGACAGAGTTACTTGTAACTGTCATCCGTTTCACCACTTTATCATTTCCATATAAAGTCAGGGTATAGCCCGGAGCATAGTCTACCTTCTTCCACACTGCCTTTTCTGAGTCATGTGAGCTCCAGCCTGCTAAAGCTGTGTCACCCAGAACAGTGACCGGCGTATAGTTCACTTTTACCTGCATGGTGGTATTATCCAGGGCTTTCGCCGATACAAAATCAGCCCCGGTCACACGGCATTTGGATCGTCCAAGGGACACAGGGAAATACTTTCCCTGTGCAGCATCCACAGTGATCTCCATCCGTACCTTTTTACCAGGTTTCCAGTTTTCATATTCTGTTTTGTAATAAATATCCCCAATGGATACCCCTGATCCGCTGATGGTGATCTGGGGCTGTGGTATTTCCTCCGGATCTCCAAAAGTGGTGTTAAATTTAATACTCATGGTCTCGATGATGCTGCTCTCTGCCCCATAAGCTGTATCCATATGAAAGATTCCCCCTGACACAGACTGTAAGCTTCCTGTGCTAAGCAGCAGTCCTGTTCCGGCACAAAGGAGTATTTTTCTGATCATTTTCATTTCCATTCCTCACATATCTTTACCTGTACCAGATCCCGTCCTCATTAACATAAAATCCATTGATATACTGGTTTTTTGCCATTTCACCTGAATCCGGCCAAAAATAATACCAATTCCCGTCAACCTGATACCAGCCGGTAGCCATAACTCCGTCAGCATCCAGGAAATAAGTTTTCCCTTCCCGGATCAGCCAGCCGGTAAACATGGTTCCCTGAAGGCTGTTGTCAAGTGTGTTTAGGTAATACCAGGAACCATTCTGTTCCAGCCAGCCGGTATATAAGGAGCCGTCTTCCCTGAAAAAGTAATAATCCGCCCCTATGATCTTCCAGCCTCCATAAGCCATGGTTCCCTGTGTATGCCCATTTTCCGTTAATGGCCAGAAATAATACCACTGTCCATTGATCTTTGCCCATCCGGCTGCCATTTCCCCGGTATCATACAGGTAATACCGGTCATTTGCCATCTTCTGCCAGCCGGTGAGCATCGTGCCATTGACATCAAAATAATACCAGTATCCGTTGACCGACTGCCATGTACCCCGGCATATAGAGCCATCCGGAAATCTGTAATTCCATATATTGCCTTTTTTTACCCAGCCTACTTTATCTGTGGTTCCGCGCTTTGCGGAAGGATTTTTTGATTGCTGTCCTTTACCATCTGATACATACCGGTCTGTAATGGAAAGCTCCCCGGATTCTATCCATTCGCTTTTTCCACCATATTTTTTTTTGGAATCCGTTCCCGGTACTGTGCGTACCTTAAAGGTATATTCTCCTGTTTTTGTCATATATGGATAAAAATTATACTGAGTTGCACTGGTCTGGGAGACGCTGTAAACTTTCGTTTTTCCTCTGTAAAGCTGCACTTCGTAATAACCGGATGTGTTATCCGGCTTTTCCCATTTAGCCTGTCCCAGGCTTTTTTCATTCCACCAGGCATCTTCCGGGGCAGCATAGTCTCCTTTGATCCCTTTTACCCGCAGGGTAACTACCAGTTCATCTCCATCTCGTCTGGCAGACACAAATGTGCCCCCACTGATCTTTACATCCGCTTTTTTATAGCTGGAAACAAAATAATCTTCACTGACATCTTCCGGTTCCAGGGTGACTTTCATCTGAGGCTCTTCAGCAGCTTTCAGTTCATTGGAGCTTTTATCCGTCCATTCGGCCTCGGAAACGCTGTATTTACCTCCACTTGTATCTACTGCCACTTCTCCATCTGAAACCGTGGTCGTTTCCAGTTTTATATCCGGAAGCTTGCTGCCTACTTCCAGCTTGGATGTAACACGGATATTTACTGTTTTAATCTCTTTTGCCGCCGCAAAAGCATCTATCTTTCCCCATTGGAACAGCAAGACTCCCGAAAGAAGGAGCAGAAGCATTTCCCGTCCGTGTCTGGATCTTCTGTCAGGTATTTTCGACTTTTTCTTCATTTTCTTTTTCCTCCGGTGATGGCACATATCCTAAAAAGTAAATATAGATCTCTATGATCGCCTGATATAATTCTTCCGGCACAGCCGCTCCCAGCTGTAATCTGCTTAAAAGAGTCGCAAGAGAATCATCCTCATAAACCGGAACCCCTGACTTTCTGGCTGCTTCCGTGATCTTTTCTGCCATATATCCCATTCCGGAAGCAACGATTACCGGGGCAGTGTCCTTTTCCGGCGAATATTGAAGCGCAACTGCCTTTTGCTCTAATAACCGCTCAAACGCTGACATTAATACCATTCTCCTTTTTTCTTATCTTTGGAAAAACATCCAGCAGACGGTAATGAGCTTTCCGTTCCTGCACCTGCATCATTTTCACGCGCATCCCGTTTCTGGTACATATTTCCTGAAGCTTTGCCTGTATCTCTCCGGCCCCGGCAGAAAGATTTTTAGGAACTCCCAGCTCCATGGATATTTTATGATCCTGGAGATCTGCCAGAAGCTGGAAATCTCCCAATCCCCTGATCTCAAAGTCCACCAGAAGGCGTATTTTCCTGCCTCCATCTTTTTCTTCTTCTTTTTTCTCCGCGTCCGGATCGATCCAAAATTCAGATACTGCCTCTTTTCCCTGATATTGAAAAGGAAGGACAAAATGATTCACAGACATATATACGCTTTCGTTTACCAGCATCCCTCGCATCAGCTGATAAAAATCCTGTACATGTTCCAGCCCGGCTTCTCCTTTGGCCCCTCTTTCCACAAGTGAGCCAAAAATATCTCCATAAATATTTCCTTTTTTTCCTTTTGAACCGGTAAGTACAGCATACAGTTCTTCAGGCTCTGTTTCAAAAAAACGTTTAAAATCCCTATTAGCTGCCATTTGTTCAAAAAGGCTTCTGAGAAGGGTGCTGCTTCCGTTTTCATAACGTGCCCCATAAAGGATCAGCTGGATCACGCTGCTTCTTACATTGCCATAATCATGAGTACGGGAAATATATCTTGAAAGAAAGGGGACCAGCTTCTGAAACAGAACCTGGGAATTTTCCTTTGTTTCCCCATTTTCTGCCTTCCAGTCCAGCTGATCCAGAATTGATGCGTATTCCTGTCTTGCAGAGGTGTAAAGCATTCCTTTTATTTCATCTGTCAGTTCCTGCATCTGTTCTAAAAGATGCTCACCGCTGGAATAATTGTTGAATACCTGAAGGAATTTGAGGGCTGTTTCCTGCAGGCCTCTGTTTCCTTCCTGCTGCAAAAGAGTTCTCAGGTTTTCAAAGAAAGTACCGGAAAATTTAGTCTGTCCCTGCATTTTTAAAAAATCCAGCAGCTGGCCAGAATCTTCAAAACTGGCAGAATCCAGCAGCTGCTGCACCATTTTACCCAGACCTTCATCACCTTTAGCGATAAAGGCTCCATCCCGGAACAGGATCCGGCTCAGGGAATCCTTTATTTCATTTTCCTGCCCCAGCTTCTGAAGAAAGTCAGTATAATTTCCATTATAATTGCGAACGCTGAAGCCACTTTCATTTTCCTGGTCACCAGCGGTACCGCTTTTCTGTCCATCTGCCCGCACTACACGAGATGGGTCAGAAGGATTCTGGATCTGGGAACTGTTCAGGGCGCTTTGCTGCTCCTGGCCTGTATGGACATTTCTATTATCTATATATGTAGAAGGATCTGTTACCTGTAATATATTAGACATGTTTTATCCCTTTTCTTTTTGATTCTATATATTATGATGTTGGGGTCAAAAGATTTTGACCCCTCTGATACCGAATTACCTGCATGCTTCCATATGTATATTTAATCGGCGTTTTCCCGTTTTTTATAATTATTATTTTTCTTATATTTTCAAGAAAAAAGGCGATAATTTACATAGATATAGATTCAGTAAGCATGTGAAAATCACAGGATACTTTTGTGGTCCTGCCGTTTTATTTTAAGGTGAGGAGTAATTGTATGAAAATTCAAAATTTTATCCAGGAGCAAATACACATGGAACATGTATCAATGAGACAAAGCAATATTGCTTTGTCTGATAATATTTCTGCAAAACCGGCTGATCTTGACCGAGCCAGTTTTGAATACACCGAAGGTATTTCGGCTGATGAAACACTTTTCGCACGCTCTCTGGCCCACAGCATTACAGAAGATGTCTGCCGCGAGAAAGGCGTTTCCGTTGAAAAGGTTACCCAACTGAAAAAACAGGTTGAGGAAGGAACCTACGAACCGGATCCCATGGCCATTGCAAGGGCCATGTATAATCTATGAGGGCGCCTGAAAGCCTGATCCCGGTATTAGAACAGCTGTGTACTGTATTAGAACAGCTATGCCGGGTTGAGGCTGATAAACTAACCGTTGTTTCAGCTGATCATCCTGACCAGCTGGAATCTCTTTTAAATGATGAAAACATGCTTTTACTGCAGCTGCGCGGACTAGATAAAAAACGAAGTGATCTTCTTCGCAGGTCGGGTCTTGAGGGGCTTACTTTCCGCCAGATTTTGATGCAGGAGGACAGCGAGGAGGCTGTGGCACTTCTCTCTCCGATCTTGGAACGGTTATCCATCCAGGCTGAAAAGCTGAAAAAAGTAAAAGGTGGCACAGACCGTCTGATCCGGATCCGCATGAAGCAGTTAGAACAGCGCCTTGCCGGTGCGAAGCAGAGCGATCCTCATGTTTATGACAAATATGTCTGATAAAACTGTGGGGACTGCAGGATATTTATATTTTGGAGGTAATAATACTTTATGGTAAGAGCAACTTTTTCCGGTTTTAATACCGCTCTGTCCGCTCTCCAGGCCAACCAGAAACGTCTGGATATTACAGGACAGAATTTGTCAAATATGAATACTGCCGGATATACCAGGCAGCAGTTAGAGGCATCCAGCCTTAATTATACGAATCCTGTTTCCCATTATTCTAATGGGAATGAAACTGCAGTAGGCTTTGGGGTAAGCATGGACCGGGTCTCACAGATCAGAGATCCTTATCTGGATATCCAATACCGCAGCCAGTCTGCTGACTGCAGCTATACCAATCGTTTACAGACTGCCCTTAATTCCCTGTCAAAGGTACTGGACGAAACAACCATTTCCGGCATCCGTCAGGCATTTGATGATATCCAGTCTACCCTTACAAGCATGCAGGATCCTGCAAAGGTATCCGATCCCATCTATGAAAGTGAGCTGCGAACTAAAATGCAGTCTGTATGTAATCTTTTTAACCAGGCATCCAGACAGATCTCACAGGCTGAACAGAATGAATTTCAAAGGCTCACAGGGGAAGGCAGCAGTGAACAGGGCGATGTGCAGAAGATCAATGACATTCTCCGCCAGATCGGTGACCTGAACGTGCAGATCAAACGTAACCAGGTTGCCGGCCATCCTTCTCTGGAACTCCAGGATGAACGAAATCTTCTTCTGGATGAGCTTTCCGGTTATATTCCTGTTGAAACCAGATATTACAAGGATGATGCCCATTCCGGGAATAACGCCTATGACTATGATGCAAATGGTGCTGTAATAGGCAAGAAGGATTGGCCTGATGATCTGGAAGTGAGCATGAATTATATTGATGCCCAGGGAAAGAGCCAGAAGCTGATCCTGGTAAATGGATCTGACCTTGGTGCTGACGGTCTCACAAAAAACTACGGTCAGTTAAGTGTGTTAAAAGGCGATCACCAGACAGCTGCTTCTGTTTCTGATCCTGCAAACATTTCCATCAAGTTTGAAAAAGCCCCCAGCTATCAAGGGAATGGACAGGCAGCTGCAGATGTATACGCAGAGTTAAAAGGGATCCATTTTGAAGGCGGCTCTCTTCAGGCAAGCCTGGATATGCTCCAGAAAACAGGTACCGGCAATGTGATAAATGGATCTACTGCTGTGGATGATGTCCGTGGATACCAGTATTACTCAGGAAAACTGGATCAGTTAGCTTCCACTTTCGCAAAATCCATGAATGACATCAACAATAAGGGCAAAAACCCCAAGGATCAGAATCTTTTATCTAATTCCACCGATGACTCAACAACTGGTATAACAGCCGGAAATATCGGTATCAGCAAAGGCTGGACCAGTGGAACGATCCATATTTCTACAGACGGCACCAACCGCACAGATACAATCCTTGATATGATCGCAGCTATGAAGGATACCAAGAAATTGAACGGGAAAACATTTGCTGATTATATGAATAACCTTTCCACCCAGCTGGCATCTGATTCCAGCTCCAACCAGACTGCATTAAAGACGGGCACAACTGTTTTAAACAGTATCCAGGACTCCAGAGACTCTCTTTCCGGTGTCAGCCTGGATGAAGAAGCAACCAATATGATGGCCTACGTTTCAGCCTATAATGCTGCTTCCCGTCTGATGACTGCCCTTGATGAAGTGTTGAATACCCTGATCAGTAATACTGGTGCATAAATATAAGGAGGATTAATAAATTATGAGAGTTGTACGTTCATCTGTTTACCGCAGGTATACTTCTTCTTTAAATGATCTTCAAAGCAATCTGAACAAAAGCATGAACAAGGTTTCTACCGGCGCTGCTTATGAAACAGCTGCTGATAATCCTCTTGCTTATTACCAGGGAAAGAAAATGGATCATTTATATCAGGATGCAAAGAGTAAAAGTTCTATTTTAGGTGATATTAAAAACCGTCTGTACCAGCAGGAGCAGGGCGCAAGGGATATCCAGAAGACTTTAAGCAACAGCAAGACTTCTATGCAGTATCTGCTGGATTCCTCCCACAACAGTTCAAAGACCTCTGTCCAGACAAAAAGAGATGCACTTCTCCAGGATGTGCAGAGCATGGTCAGCAATCTGAACAGCCAGTATCAGGATTTCTATGTTTATGGAGGAAATGATATTACAACAGCTCCGTTTTCTTTAAGCGGAGATGGAAAAACCCTTACTTATACCCATAAGTATTCAGACGGTACCACAAAGACGGTCAATATGACCATGGCTTATGATAAGGGCAAAAATACTTACAGCTATAATTTAAGCGATGATGACCTGAACAACCTTGTGACAGCTATGAGAGAACAAGGCCGGGTAGATATCGGTTATGGCGATATTTCCAACCGTCAGTCTCTCTTAGACACCTATACAGGAGGACTGAATATGCTTACAGGGCTTACCTCGGATTCTTTAAATGCCATGTCTGATGATGATGCAAAGAAGGCGATCAAAGCTGCCCTGGAAACCACTCCTGTGGCACTTCTGAGCCGTTCGGTTATGGCCTGTGATAATTATATCAATGATACTACGACCGTTGATCAATTTACAGATACTATGGGCAGTGTACTTAAAGATGCAGCTAATACAGAGCATACCATCAGCACCATTTACAGCGACCTTGGCAATAAATATTCCCTGGTAGAAACTACAAAAACCCGTCTTGATACTTTAAGCGACAACCTGACAGAGGAATACAAAGACATTCTCGGAGCTGATCCTTATGAAGCCATCACAGAAATGTACTCTTACCAGTACTCCTATTCTGCTGCTTTAAAAATGGGGTCAAACCTGATGCAGTCGTCTCTTTTTGATTTTATAAAATGATACCGGTACATTGTTTACAAAAAACAAGCAAAAAATAACTTTCTATTTTCAGGTCAGAAGAAGGTGAAAATGTATGAAACCTGTGATTGAAGCAAATTTTAAACCTTTTGAATCTGTCCATTTCCGTCAAAATGCCAGTCTGGTTTCAAAGGACCAGCTGGCAGCAAGACAGCATCAGGCGATTTCCCAATACCGCCTGAAAGTACGTCAGGCTCAAAATTACGGGATCAGTTCTCCGGAAAGCATGACCTGTATCCAGGATATCAGACAAGCTTTTGATCTCCGGGATACTGTCCAAAGAGTACATGGCACAGCAAACGTCTCTGGATCAGGAAACAGCTTTTGTGATCCATTTTCTGGCAGCCCTGACAATAATGGGCTGTATACCCTTCAGAGAGGTGAATTTGAATTTCGTGTGGCATCTGGCAATCTGGAATACGTACCAGCCCTGGAAATGACCATCATAACCTCTTATCCAAAAGTAGAGTTTGTGTATACCGGCACCCCCAATTATGTTCCACCAAAAAAAGAGCCGGATTCCCCTGCTCTTAATGTTACCATATAAAAACTGACCCCCGGAGGCTTATGCAATCATGAAGATTGATACAAAATATTACGGCGAAATTGATTATACAAAAGATGAACTGGTTGTATTTCCAGATGGTTTATTTGGTTTTTCCCAGTACCATGACTATCTTCCCCTCTCTATGGAGGAAGATGACAGTTCCCTGCTGATATTGCAGTCTGTAGACGAACCTTATGTAGCCTTTTTTCTCATCGATGCAGCAGCACTCTTTCCTTCTTATTCACCGGTTCTTCTACCGGAAGAATTATCCTTTCTGGAAGTAAATTCCAGTGATGAATTATCCTATTATGTCATATGTGCTGTAAAGAAGGATTATCTGGATGGAACCGTCAACTTGAAATGTCCTCTTGCCATTAATCCGGATACCCGCAAAGGGATCCAGGTGATCTTATCCAACGCTGACTATGATTACCGCCATACCTTACGTTCTCTTCTTAGTAAAGAGATAAAGGAACAGGACACTAAAAAAGGAGATAAATAGCCATGCTGATACTGAAACGTAAAAAAAATGACAGTATCCTGATCGGGAATGACATACGCATCACTGTACTTGACTGCGACAATGGATCTGTCAGCCTGGCTATAAATGCCCCGAAGCATATTTCTATTTTGCGGGAAGAATTGACAGAAGCAGAACGCAGCAACCTGGATGCCTTATTATCTGATACAGATTCACTGCGCTCTATTGAAAAAGGACTGAATTCTTATATGAAGAAATAGACCATAAGCTTAATGACCCGCAAACGGGTGAATACTGATAAAATGACTCTTATCTGCTATACAAAATATCATATAGCTCTTTCAGCTGCCGGCGTACGAGAGAAAAAAACTCTCTCAGACGCCGGTAAAATAATGCTCTTTTTTCCATGCGGTTTTCCCGCTCTTCTTCTTTTAATATGTCTGATCTAAGATCCAGCGCCTGTTCATCTGTTTCCGGCCCAAATTTCCCTGTCATGCCGTAGAATACATTTTTCTCCAGTATATCAAATACCTGGAGTTCTTCTTCCTCTGTCTCCATGCTGGCACATTCTTCCCGTGTTCCAAACCACATATAGCTTAAATGCAGAAGCTTCTGCGCCAGTATATTTACTTTAAATTCCTTTAGCCGGTTCTCAAGCTCCTGAAACTGGTCTTCTTCTGCTGCTTTTCTGTAAAATACATATAAGTCTGTCAGATGGCGTATCTGCAGATGTCCTGTTACATATAGGTAAGCGGACTGGATCATCAGATAGACTAGCTGGTCTATGGCATTCCATTCATAAATGTAGTTACCATTTTCTTTCAGGAAAGCACGCTGGAGCAGCTTTTCCATCCCCCTCTGGTATACCTGGGTTTTAAAAGGAAAGGTATGATAGATCTCCACAGAAAAGCGACCTGGTATACGCATCTTTTCACCCACTCCCGGATAGAGAGTATCCGTTTCGTAGCCTATATTGACCAGATAGCCTTTTGCAAAAAGATAATCTTCCGGGTCAAGAAAAAAAAGCTTCAGAGAGCTTTCCCCTGCCATTTCCTCCCTTGGATACAGCTGTCTGCGGCTGCTGGAGGAAAGGACGAGTACCGGGATTTTTTTTAATTCCAGAAGGACCAGTATCTCCCGTTCTCCTTCTGTGCAGCTTTCGTTGAATTTCAGAATATCGCTGTAGCGCTCATAAAAGCGTGTTTTCCACCGTTCCGGCATTTTTTCATTATTTCCAAGGATTGCAAGATAGATCAGGTTTGAAATTTTGTTATAATCTGCAACCCGGAACAGCCTTTCCCAGTCCAGATTTCCATGAAGCGGCTTTAAATCATCCTGGCGCATAACAGATGCAGCCATATTTACCAGTATGCGGCCTTCATAAAAGTTTTGATTTTCCATTTAACTTCACCTGTTTTTTGATATTCTTCTGTTAAGTCCCCCATCGATCCTGCGTATCTTATCTAAAAGCTTTTCTGTGCGGCAACGCAGATCCTCAATACGCTTCTCCAGCATTTTTTCGCGCTCTGTCTTTCCTTTAAAACAGCTTTTTACATTCATTAATGGACCTTTAGCCAGATCTCGTAGATACCGGGCCTGAAGGCTGTTTCCCACAGTCTGCAGGATGATCTGTTCTTCACAGTCTGCATGGCGCTGCAGCTGTTCTCCCCTCATATCTAAAAGAAGAGAAGCGGAGACTGTGTCGCCGCGCTCCACTGCCTCCGCCAGTTCTTCCGTCAGACTACAAACTTCTCTTAATATATTATATCTCCTTTGAAGATATATCAAAATTGTTTCCAAGTCTGCGCTCATATATTCTCCTTTAACCGAAAACACTTCGTTCTCTCACAATATGCTGATCGCCGGAAATCTTTCCTGCCTGGTTAAATGCATCTCTTAATTCAGAAAGTATGTGGCTGATCCTTGGAATCTCTTCTGCCCTGCGTTCCCTTCCTGCTTTAACACGGCTGATATCATAGATCAGGTACTCATAGATACGTTTCAGATCCTTGCTGATGGGATACTGCATATCCAGTATCTGTATTAAATACCGGACGATCCGTCCTGTTTTTTCGAGATATTCTTCAAAAGTCTCATATTTTTTATCCTCAAGTGCGATCTGTGCCATTTTCAGACGTTTCACTGCTTCATCATACAATAAAAGCAACAACTCCAGATTGCTCATAGAATAGATCGTACTTTCCTTGTACTGCTTAAACTTTTCATACATGCTTTCTTACCCCCATCAGCCACCTAACTGTGACAGGTAGCTGGACTGTGAATTCATCTGATTGATCAGCCTTTCCATCTGCGTAAACTGACTGATATAACGGTCCTGCTCAGTTGACAGCTGGGACTGCAGGTTTGTGATGGTTTCCTGCATATCCTTTAATTCTTTATAAATACTGTTGTTAGTCAGGGTCAGGCTTAGTTTTTCAGATCCTGCCTCTTCAATAAGCACACCATAGGAATTTCCATTCTTGCTTGCATATCTGGTGGCATAAGTAGAAAGAGTACTGTCTATGGTGTTTACAATACCATGCGTGCCTGTGAACAGGTCTGATACCTTTTCCGGATCACTGTCCATGGCAGTTTTAAACTTTTCTTCATCAAATACGATCTTTCCACCTGCTGTGTAATCATCTGAGAAGGAAATTCCGATCTTTTCAAGATCGTCATAAGAAACACCGTTTATCATCATTGAAGAGAAAATGCCCTGGGTAGCATTGTCCAGATCTTTTAAAGCGCTGCTGTTGTACAGAATACCCTCTTTTGCCTTATCCTCCCAGTTTTTAATGGAGGTTTCATTCATTTCATTTTTCTGGTCATCTGTCAGAGGCTTATAATTACTGTCCGGCTTGGTTGTTGCCTGGGTGCGGACCTCATCGATCATGGCATTATAAGCTTCAATGAATTTCTTTACAGTCTCCGTTACCTTTTCTGTATCTGCTGATGCAGTAAAGCTGACGCCTCCTTCAGCAGTTGCCGAGCCTGTATTAAATGTATTCGTGGCTCTAATATCCAGACCGTCAATGGAGAAGGTATTGCTGCTGCTGGTAATGGTGGTCTGTACCCCATTATAGAGAATACTCATCTCACCATCTGTGCCATCTGTGCTAACCCCGCCGAAAATGAGATTTGCTGCATCAGTAGTATCTTTTGGATCTGCACCAAGGGTGATCTTACGGCCCTCACCTTTTTCATTGGAAGAAAGAACAAATTTATTTTCACTGCCCAGATAGATGGCAGTTACTCCCGCATCTTTATTATTATTGATCGCAGTAAGCAGTCCGTCTACTGTGGTATCTGCAGTGATATTATCTATTTTTGCACCATTGACTGTAAAGTTTTTTAATGCGTCGTTTAATTCCTCTTTTGTATTGTATTTTCCCAGTCCCAGTTTGACCCTGTTCTCCCACAGGCTGCTTCCTGTACTGATCTTATTTGACTGGGTAGATGTGATACCCAGGGCATTCTGGAGTTCCTTTGAGTCTGCGGATATCTGTAATGTCTGTTTGTTGTCTGTTGCAGTAAACGTCAGGCTGCCATTTTGACCCTCACCTACAGTAACCTTTCCTGAACCGAAGGCTTTATCCAGCTTATTCTGTAAGCTATCCTTAAAAGCTTTAAAATCTTTTATCTCTTCCTTATCGCCGATCAGTTCAATATTCTTTGTCTGTCCGCCATAAGAAACAGAAATTGATTTTCCCTTAAGATAGCCGGAAAGGGGCTGCTTTGTTATAGCTGCAGCCTCAAATGAAGATGTATGGTCGTTAAATTCCTTAAGTGAAATGCCGTTATCTATTTCATCCTGATTCATGTTGCCGGAATTAAAGCCAAGACTCTTTAAAGCAGATGATGTTCCCCTGATCACACAGCTTTTTCCTTTATCGGTAATACTTGGTGTCTGACTGATCTGGATCTGATCACCATTCAGTGTAAATTTAATGCCGCTCTTTCCATCTTTTCCGAGAAATCCCTGGGAATCAAGGGCTTCATTCAGCTGTTCTACTATCTTGTCAGAACTAGCCGTATAATCAATGGTAACTGTCTCTGTTTTTCCATTGTCCAGCTTTTTTTCATAACTGGTGGGGAACGTAAAGGTTGCTTCCGTTGTAAACTGCTTATCTGTAATACTGTAGGTTCCAAATGTCAGCTTCGTTCCGGAAAGATTGGAGGTCTTTACTTCTTTATTTTCAAAATCAGACGCGCTGATGCCGCCTAAGGTAATAGCTGAATCTTTTTCATTTTCTGTTTTCTTTTCGCCAGAGATCAATGTGGCAGATGTTGCTAATTTGTTTACTCCCAGAACTGATACTCTGGATGCAGTGTCTGCGTTTCCTGTCGCTGATATATATTTTGTATAGTCAGGATCCCCCTGTACACTGACCTGGTTTTTTGCAAAGAAATCACTGTTTTTTAAGCTCTTTGTTGCTGAATAGCTAAGGTAATTGTCCTGAAGATCTATGATCTTATTGCTGATAGAACGATATGCATCCCGCTTCCATTCCAGTTTTGTCATAGCCTGCTTCTTGGCTGTGATCTTGGATGTTGTTCTTGCTGTCATCTGTTCGATCAGTGCATCCCTGTCAATACCGGAAGCTAAACCGCCAAATCCTCTTAAAGCTGTATTTCCAAGACTGCTGCTTGTTCTTGATACACTTGACATATCTGCTGCTCCTTTCAGTCATGTGATGTCGCGGAGTACATAAAATGCGCCGCTTCTGTATACTTTATCCCTGTGATTCTATAGATTCTATATAAATATTTCGGCGCAGCATGAAAATTTATAAGATATGGCGTGGATGTTCTTTTACTTCCATACAGGCTCTCATGGACTGACTTAAAACAGCCACACGGAATTTATTGCGGTAAAAGGTTAACAGCATCGGGACTGTCGTATTATCCGCTACAATATATTTGGGCGGCAGCCTGGTAAGCATCAGCGCCTTCACATCTGCCTGACAGCGGCTGCAGGTACAGGTATCATTGCTTTTCAGTGCGTCAAGGATCAGTTCCGGAGTAAGAATCTCCTCCATGATATTTACGACCCGGTAACTTGGACCATCTTCCTGCTTCTGCTCTTCCTGTTGTTCCGGTTCTTTCTGTACAGGTGTCCCTGCGTTTGTTTTGGGCTGCTCTGTCTGTTCTTCTGTCTGTTCTTCTGACTGTTCTTCCGACTGTTCTTCTGTCTGTTCTTCCGACTGTTCTTCTGTCTGTTCTTCCGACTGTTCTTCCGGCTCCCCGGGCTGTTCTGCCTGCTCTTCTGTCTGTTCTTTTTCCAGCTCCTGGATCAGATTCTTCTGGATCTCTTCTGCCAGCTTTCCTTCTTCTCTTGGATCAACTACAGTCACATTAGCGGAAGGCACTCTTACCGGTTCTTCAGCAGCTGATCCTTCCTGCTGTGTTTCACCGGAAGCTGAAGAAGACGGCTGTGTTTCGCCAGAAGACGCAACTGGCGGCTGTGAACCTGTGATAAGGTTCAGCACATGTGAGGTTTTATTTGTTTTTTTTGCCATATTATTTCTCCCTGAAACCTATGATCTTTTCTACCTCATCTAAAAACTTTCCATAATCCTTTACAGCTGATGCTCTCGGACTGTACTCAAAAATACTTTCTCCATGGGCCGGTGCTTCTGCAATCGCCACTCCGGACCTTATTTTTGTGTCAAATACCCGGGTTTCCAGCTGCCCGGCCAGCTGCCCGGCCATTTCCAATACATCCCTGCAAAGACATGTTCTTGGATTAAAGCGGTTTAGCAGGATACCCATGATCTTAAGGCCGGGATTGATCTGTATGCGGACAGATTCTACTGTTTCCTTTAACTGTGACAGACCAACCAGACTGAGGATATCCGATGCCATTGGTATAATAAGATAATCAGAAACTGCATATGCGTTAACTGTGAGAAGATTTAAGGCAGGGGGTGTATCGATCACAATATAGTCATAAAAATCCATTACCGGCTTTAAAACATTTTTTAAAATAGATTCTTTTTCTTCTCCCGGATTATACTCCAGACCACTGCTGCTTAAGGTAATATCAGAAGGAAGGATATCGATCCCTTCTGTGCGGCTGATAGCCTTTTGTATGGATATATCTCCTTTTAATACATCCAGTATAGTAGATCCTCCTTCGGTATCCAGACCAAGGCAGAATCCAAGATTTCCCTGGGGATCCAGGTCTATACACAGAACCTTTTTACCTGCCATCGAAAATCCTGCAGCCAACGCTGCTGATGTTGTGGTCTTTCCCACACCGCCTTTTTGATTTGAAACCGTAATGACCATTTATGTATCTCCTTTTATCCTCTTTTCTGCATACAATGACACAGGTGCCAGCCGTTTTTCTGGCACCATGATATCAGAAAAATACACTGTATTATTCGCCAAGGCGTTCCATGGATTCCTCTACCTGTTTTACCAGCTCCTGGATTTCCTGATATACAGCTGCTGACTCATTTGCCATACGGCCGATCTCATCTGCCACGACCCCGAAGCCTACACCTGCTTTTCCGGCACGGCCTGCTTCAATGGCCGCATTCAGGGAAAGCATTTTTTCCATTGTGGCTGTCTGCTCCAGTCCCTTTGCCTTATATTTGATCTGTCCTACTGCATCCCGTACTTTCTTTTCCTCTTTTGCAAATGCTTCTACGCTGTCCGCATTGCTCTTCCGGTAATAAAGGGCATTAGCCCACAGATTCAGCATCTCAGCTAAAAGCTGTCCACCGGCACTTACTACTTCCTGGCT
>ERZ773269.1496-NODE-1496-length-21776-cov-52.212007_pt1 | contig 21776 bp, 20 predicted proteins | sample MGYA00511958_ERZ773269 | MGnify/ENA primary metagenome ERZ773269 (study PRJEB29015, sample SAMEA2737761) | human gut metagenome | biome: human gut; feature: human-associated habitat; material: faeces | place: China | collected 2012 ... | reverse complement strand
TCGGTTACTATCTAATTTATCTACATTACATAAACAACTCTACAAACCCTAATTTGTTGAACCGATTTAACTTAACTCTTAAAGTAAATTTATACAATCAAAAACATAAAAAAGGCAAGGTTAGACCTTACCTTTTTTAATTCTTAATAAATAATAATAACTATTTTCTTCATTAATTTTTGAAATGAGATTTTGACTGTTTTCTACTATCAATTTCTTCTTGAACTTTTTTAAATTCTTCATCTAATGCATCGTATTCTTTCTTTACTTCTTCATCTTTCAACTGTTCATTTAAAAAATCATCGAAATTTGTCATAGCAATCTCCTTTATAAATGTTATATATAAACTGCAACCACCTGAAAATAGGTGGTTGCCTCTCTTCTATTTAATTATAAAATAAATAGTTTTAATTTACAAGTGGATTTATTTTACTACAACTTTACACTTTGTATAGACCTTGCTATTGCTCTTTGCACTAACTGTAACATAGCAAGTGCTTTTTTTCTTTCCGGTTACTTTTCCCTTACTATTAATAGTAGCAACCTTTGAATTAGAAGTTTTGTACTTTACATTCTTACTAACTTTGCCATTTCTATAGTAAACATAACCCTTAAGCTGAGCAGTTTTGCCTTTCTTAACTGTAAGTGACTTAGAATTTAATCCTACTGCTGATTTAGCACCGTTATAAGCCACTGTAGCCTTTAATAAGTTAGTTTCAGTAGATTTATCTACCTTAGCCCATTGCTTCTTAGAACCATCATAAAAGACAACTCTCAGCTTGTTACACTTATAGAAAGGCTCAGATGAAACAACAGTAACACTCTTTGGAATTACAATAGTTTCAAGGTTAGTACAATAAGCAAAATTATTTTGTTCAATCCATTTTATTGACTTAGGTAATGTAACTGACTTTAGATTTTTGCAATACATAAATGATGCAACACCCATCCAATTTACAGTAGATGGAATTGTAAATCTTGTATCCTTTTTACCGGGAGCGTATTGAATAAGGTACTTCTTACCTGCCTTATATAGCACATTATTATCAGAAACAAAATACTTGTTATCCTTGTCAACAGTAATCTTAGTTAAGTTAGGGCAACTAAAAGCACCATCACCGATTCTATAAACTTGCTTAGGAATATTAAAACTCTTTAAACTTGTACAACCAAAGAATACATCACTGTCAATATTCATTTTTACATTGCTATTAGGAATTGTAACTTTAGAAAGTTTTTTACAATTCATAAAAGCAAAACTTTGAATAGATATTAAATTTTTTGGTAATGAAATATTAGTTAGCTTTCTGCAATTTGCAAATGAAAGAAAACCTACTGATGATACACTACCGGCTATTTTCACAGTAGCTAAGTTTGTACAGTTCATAAAAGCAAGATTACCTATATTCTTCACACCATTTTCTACAACAACAGTCTTGATTTTAGTTGCATAATTCTTCCATGGTGTATTAGGTGTAACCTTAAAAACATCATCATAATCATCATAACCGTCAGGGTCATCAACATCATAACTGTAATCGGACATTTTGCCATTGCCTGATATTGTAAGTGTACCACTTTTTTCGTTAAATGACCACTTACAATTTAGTGAATTACCTGATTTTTCATCGGTTGTACTTGCTGATACAGTAACAACACCAAATACACTAAACATCATCAATACTGATAAAATAATACTTATCATTTTTTTCATAAGTCATCTTCCTTTCTTATTTATATTTTTAGGGTATTCTATATACAACACTACTAAACGGTGGTAGCATTTCCTTTCCATCATCCTTTCTTTTTTATTAAACACCCTTTATGCTCTTCTATATATAACACTTTTCAAGTATTAAAAAGGTTACACGATTTTCAAAAATTATTAAAATTATTTAGAACAAAGGAAAAAGCCTTCCAAAAGGAAGGCTTAAACTTAAAATTAATATTTAGTTGCATTGATAATTTGGCTAGTAACATTTTGGTCAGTATCTGCAATTGTAAGTAAAGTGTTATCCACTTGTTCTACAACTGCTGAATTCTGCCACAATTTATCGTAGTTACTGCCTTTTTCTTCATCAAACTTAGAGTAGTTCATTGAACGAGCATCTTCAATAACTTTTTTGGCATTTTTATCAGTATCAAAAACATAATATATAGCAACATCACTATTGTTTACATTTACCTTTACTGCTGACTTTAAGCCATCATAAGGGAAGATTTTCAGTTTATTCTCATCAGTCACAATTTCCATCTTAAAATTAAGGGAAGAAACATTTTCAAGTGCTGACTTAAACTCATCAGCTGACAAAGATTTTTTGCTAGGCAATGTTGTTGTAGTTACAATTTTACTACTGTTGTTACTGTCGGAACTTTTATTGTCCTTGCTATCACAACCACAAAATACAACTGCTACACACAATGCCAATGCAAAAAGTGACAATATTTTTTTCATTAATATCACCTAGAATTAGCTAATCATTGACTTGATTTTTTCCAGAACATCTTGAGCATTTGCTTTTCCCTTACTGTTCTTCATTACATAACCCATACAAGCCATAATTGCCTTTTCTTTACCCTGCTTATACTGTTCAACAGCCTTAGGGTTTGCCTCAATAGCCTGACGGCAAAGGTCATCAACAAAGCTATCATCAAGACCAGCCATATCTTCTTCACTGATATATTCTGTACAAGGCTCACCACTTTCAAGCATCTTGTCAAGTGTTGACTTAGCAAGGTTGTTCTGTACCTTACCGGCTTCAATTAACTTACATAGCTCATTAAGTTGTTCAGGTGTAGTCTTAACATCAAATGCTTCTTTGTCCTCTTCTGTCTGTAGAATACGGAACATCTGACCAATAATAAAGTTACTTGCAGTCTTTGGCTTTTTAAGGTCAGTAATAGCTTTGTCAAAATATTCAGAAATATTTCTATATTTAGTTAGAAGTTGAGCATCCTTTTCAGGAACTCCATATTCACTGACATATCTCTTGTACTTTTCTGTTGGTAGTTCAGGAAGTGTACTCTTGATTTCTTCTACTTCTTCATCAGAAACACAGATTGTAACAAGGTCAGGATCTCTAAAGTAACGGTAGTCATGAGCATCTTCTTTACTTCTCATAGAAGATGTTGTGTTAGTAGCATCATCATATCTTAATGTTTCCTGTACTACCTTACCACCATTTTCAATTAGGTCAACTTGTCTTTCGTATTCATACTCCATAGCCTTCATAATGTTGCTGATAGAGTTCATATTCTTAATTTCTGTACGAGTACCCAGCTTTTCGCTACCCTCAGGTCTAACAGAAATATTAACATCACAACGCATTGAACCTTCCTGCATACGACAGTCAGAAATACCAATGTAACGCATAACCTGTTGTAGCTTTTCTACATATTCTCTTGCTTCATCAATAGAACGAATGTCCGGTTCAGAAACAATTTCAATAAGTGGAACGCCACCTCTGTTATAGTCAACATATGTGTCACCATGGCTATGGATAAGTTTACCTGCATCTTCTTCAATATGAATATGATGAAGTCTGATTTTCTTACCACTTGAAAGTTCAACATAACCACCAATAGTTAGTGGAGCATATAGCTGACTAATTTGATATGCTTTTGAAAGGTCAGGATAGCAGTAGTTCTTTCTATCCATTTTTGAAATGTTGGCAATCTTACCATGTGTAGCAAGACCGGCCTTGATACCATATTCAACAACCTTTTTGTTTAGCTTAGGAAGTGTACCGGGAAGTCCAATACAAACAGGACAACAATGGCTATTAGGAGCACCACCAAAAGCAGTTGAACAAGAACAGAAAATCTTAGTATCTGTTGCAAGTTCAATGTGGGTTTCAAAACCTGCTACTAATTCATATTTCATAGCTTAACACCCCACTTTGTATCTTTAAAGTTTTCAGGACAAGCCTGTTCATATTTATATGCAACATTAAGGATTTTGCCTTCCTTAAATTTGTCACCGATAATCTGCATACCGATTGGCATACCCTTTTTGTTGAAACCACAAGGAACAGAAACTGATGGAAGTCCTGCAATATTGATAGGTACTGTACAAATATCTGTTAAATATGTTTCAACAGGATCAGAAGTAGCTTCACCTGACTTAAATGCAGTCATAGGAACTGTTGGTGCAAGAATAACATCAACATCCTTAAATGCATCATCAAAAGCCTTAATGATAGTACCTCTTAGGTTCTGAGCTTTCTTGTAATAAGCATCATAATAACCGGCAGAAAGTACATAAGTACCAAGAAGAATTCTTCTCTTAACTTCTTCACCAAAGCCTTCACTTCTGGTTTTGCAAATCATATCATGGATACCTTCATAATGTTCTGTCTTGTAACCATAACGGATACCGTCATATCTACCTAAGTTTGAAGATGCTTCAGCACAAGCTAGAATATAATAAACAGGAAGTGCAAACTTTAGTGCAGGTAAATCGAAGTAAACAATTTCAGCACCCATTTCTTCATACTTCTTAGCAGCCTCTAACACAGCTTCTTTAACATCTTCACGAACACCCTCTAGGTATTCTCTGGCAATACCAATCTTCATACCCTTAATATCATTGTTAAGAGTATCATAAGTTGGTTCACCTTGTCTGCCTTCACAGGTAGAGTCGTTCTCATCATATTCAGAAATAACATCATAAACAAGTGATGCATCCTCTACTGTTTTTGTGATAGGTCCGATTTGGTCAAGGCTACTTGCATAGGCAACAAGACCATATCTTGAAACTGCACCATATGTTGGCTTTAGACCAACAATACCACAGAATGATGCAGGCTGACGAATACTACCACCTGTATCTGAACCTAAACCAAAGGCAGCAATATCACCACCAACTGCTGATGCAACACCACCTGATGAGCCACCGGCTACATGGTCGGTATTAAATGGGTTTGTTGCACCACCAAAGCAAGAAGTTTCACAAGAAGAACCCATAGCGAATTCATCCATATTTGTTTTACCAAGTAGGATTGCATTATTCTTTTTTAGGATTTCCCAAACTTTTGCATCATAAATTGGCTTATAGCCTTTTAAAATTTTACTGCAACAAGTTGTTTCGATACCATTTGTAGAAATGTTATCCTTTAGTGTCATTGGAACACCCTCAAGAGGAAGTAGCTTTTCACCTCTCTTGATTTTTTCATCAACTTGTTTTGCTTGTTCAAGGGCAACTTCCGGTGTAACTGTAACATAAGCGTTAAGCTCACCGTTAGCCTCCTCAATAGCTTTTAAATACTTTTCTGTAAGTTCAACACAGCTAATCTCTCCGTTTTGGAGCATAGACTGTATCTTTTCAATATATCCCATATTTTCCTCCAAAACTTAAGCGTGATTTCTTACAAGGAAGTGGTCTTCCCCTTGTTCAGGAGCATTCTTTAGAATTTCCTCTGTTGGCAAAGATGGCTTTACCACATCTTCACGAAAAACATTGGAAAGGTTATTAATATTGTCAAACTCTACACCCTCAGTGTCGGCATTGTTGATTGTATCAGCAAAAGAAACAATCTCTTGCATTGACTCTGTAAGGCTGTCCATTTCTTCCTCAGGAACAAATAGCTTTGAAAGTAGAGCAATGTTTTCTACATCTTCTCTGGTAATCATCTTGTCACCCTCTAATTTATCTTAACTTAATATGAACTTCTCTTAACTGTTGTTCAGTAACTTCACCCGGGCTACCAAGTAGTAAATCCTGAGCATTGCTATTCATAGGGAATGCAATAACTTCACGGATATTTTCTTCTTCTGTTAGTAGCATAATCATTCTGTCAACACCCGGAGCCATACCTGCATGTGGTGGAGCACCGTACTGGAATGCATTGTATAGTGAGCTGAACTTTGACTTTAGGTCATCTTCGCTATAACCTGCCATATCAAATGCCTTAACCATAATATCTAGGTCATGGTTACGAACCGCACCGGAAGAAAGCTCAACACCGTTACAAACAATATCATACTGATAAGCAAGAATTTCTGTTGGGTCTTGATTCTGTAGTGCATCCATACCACCCTGAGGCATTGAGAATGGGTTATGAGTAAAAGCTAGGTGACCGTTTTCATCATATTCAAACATTGGAAAGTCAACAATAAAGCACATTTCAAACTTACTCTTGTCGATTAAGTCCAGTCTGTTTGCAACTTCTGTACGAATTTGACCTGCAAGAACAGGAGCCTGATCAGGAGTATCAGCTATAAAGTAAATAACATCTCCTGCTTTACTACCGTTTCTCTTAATTAGTTCTTCTCTGTCACCGGGCTTTAGAAACTTATCAATAGGACCGTCAAATGTTAAATCATCATTAACCTTAACATAGCCTAAGCCCTTCATACCGATTGAAAGAGCAAATTCTTCCATTCTCTTGAACCACTTTTTGCTCTGCTTTGCACAGTCAGGAACATTGATAGAACGAACTGTCTTTTTACGGAATGGAGCAAAATCTGTTTCTTCAAACATATCAGAAATTTCTACAATAAGTAGTGGGTTTCTTAGGTCAGGCTTATCTGAACCATACTTTAGCATTGATTCCTTATAAGGAATTCTCTTAAATGGTGGTTTGCTAACTTCCTTATCGCTGAACTTCTTAAATGTATCATAAAGAACTTCTTCAGCAACTGCAAAAACATCTTCCTGAGTAGCAAAAGCCATTTCAAAGTCCAACTGATAGAATTCACCCGGAGAACGGTCTGCTCTTGCATCTTCATCTCTAAAGCAAGGTGCAATCTGGAAGTATTTATCAAAACCTGAAACCATTAGTAACTGCTTAAAAATCTGAGGAGCTTGAGGTAGAGCATAGAACTTACCCTTGTGCTTTCTTGATGGGATTAGATAGTCTCTTGCACCTTCAGGTGAAGATGTTGAAAGGATTGGAGTTTGCATTTCCAAAAATCCCATGTCATTCATTTTACTTCTTAGGTAGCTGATAATCTGACTTCTTAGTACAATGTTGTTATGAACCTTAGGGTTTCTAAGGTCTAGGAATCTGTACTTTAGTCTTACATCTTCAGAAGTATTTGTTGAAGTCATAACTTCAAAAGGTAGGTTATTCTTACACTTACCAAGAACCTTAATGTCCTCTGTGTGTACTTCAACATAACCTGTTGCAATCTTCTTATTGATTGTATCTTCATCTCTCTTTACAACTTTACCTGAAAGAGTAACAGTACATTCTCTGTTAATATCTTTTAGGATTTCGTCATTATGAACAACAACCTGAAGAACACCGTAGTGATCACGAATATCAAGGAACATAACACCACCGTGGTCACGGATATTTTCTACCCAACCTGCTACACGGACAGTATCTCCTATATTACTTTCTCTTAATTCGCCACAAGTAACTGTGCGATAAATATTTTCTCTAACCATTTCTACTTTCCTTTCCAGAAATGTTTTGGGCATACTATGACCCATAATGAAACATTATAACATAGACAACAGTATCTTTCAATATAAAATATAAGATTTTTACTATTTCATATACATTATTTTACAAAAACATTATAACACATAATTCAACATAAATACAAAGGTTTTACATATTATTTATACAAAAGAAAAGGTGATAGAATAAACTACCACCTTTATATACGGTCGATATTAATGATTAGAAAATATTAATCTAATAAAGTAAAGAAACCATAAACATGTCCATTTTTCTTATCCACTTCAATATCAGCGTTGAATCCAGCAGATTTATACTTAAGATAATCACCATAACAACCTGCATATCTACCAGTAACCTCAAATTTGTAACAAATTTCACCAGTATTATTTGTATCCTCACCTACGTATTCTATTTTTCCTATTTCAGGCGTATACGCTTTAACCAAATAAGTGTTATCAAGCATAGCCTCTTTTATCGCAGTTTCAGTAATATAATTTTCAGCATCATATTCATCCTCTACTAAATCACCCTCTGTTGTTGTTACATATTCAGTAGTTTCTTCTGTAGTAGTTGTAGTAGAATTAGTACCACCAATTGTATCACAACCAGTAGCACCAACAGATACCACTAACGCAATAAAAGTAGAAACAATAATTGCCATAATTTTTTTCATAATTAAATCACTCCTCAAAATCTCTATTACCAAAACACAATTTACAATTTGCCATATACCTTTTACCATATGCAATAGCATCATCTTCTGTAAGAAAATAAATCATATTATCATCTTTCTTTTCCTTACTTGTAAAACGACATTTACCAACAATATGTAACTTTTTAGTGTTTTTATTTAGTGCATATTTTTCCCTCATCAACATCACCCCTTAATGACAATATATCACAAAGGAACAGAAAAGTCAATTTAAAATTGATTATTTTATTAATAATCACATTTATAATTGACAAATACTATATAAAATATCGTTAAGGAGGTATGATTATGGTATATGATTTTGGACTAAGATTAAAAGAATTAAGAAAAAAGAAAAAGTTATCACAAAGCCAAGTATCTGCTAGATTAAACATAACAAAGAGTAGCATTAGTGGTTACGAAAATAATATAATTACACCATCAAATGATATAATAGTAAAACTTGCACTTCTGTATGGAGTAACTACTGATTATTTATTAGGACTTGACAATAATGAAAGCATTGTAATTTCTGACTTGACAAACAATCAAAAAGAAATTGTGAGATTGCTAGTTAATGAATTCAAATTGAACAATAGAAATGCTAACCTAAGCAAGTAATTAATTAAGAGCCTTTATAGGCTCTTTTTTTGCATAAAATAATAAAAATAAGGGTATTTCAAATAAAGATTGAAACACCCTTAAAAAATAACAATTATTTATTTTTTATCGCATTAAGCAGTTTGATAATTTCGGCGAATCCAAGCATAAACATACCACCAATAAAGCTTACACCCCACCAAGCAACAGCAACAGCAAAGCTAAAGTAATATGTGTCCTCCAGAATATTCTTTGTATAGCCCATAGCAAAACCAAGAATTGCACCAATAATAAAAATTGCATATGCAATACCGGTTAACACCTTTGCTACTTTATTTTCCTTATTAACAGGTGTTGTGTTATCACTTTGTTTACAATACTTTAAAATTTCCTCATATTCCTCATCGGTAACATTGATTGGAATTTTCTTAAAATATCTGCCTTCCTTAGTTTCTTGGTCATATTCATATTCAGGATATTCTTCACTCCAAGCAGGATTTTCAGAATATTCTTTATCATAAAGTCCCAAGTCATTCAGAACTTTTGCTTTTTCCATATTCTTATTGTATTCGGCTTGTATTTTCTGTTGATTAATAAATTCTTGTACCCTTTGATTCATTCTACTTCTCCCCTAATTTGCAACAATTATGTTTTACTTTACAATTACTACTATATCATCATCAGACTATTTTGTCAATTTTTGCTTAACCAATCATAAAATACACTATATATACAACTGAGTAATTATTATAAATAGAAATTAAAATAAAAAATCGAGGACATCTCAAAAAGAGATGCCCTCAAAAAGGAGTTGATTATTCTAAATTACTTTAGATATGTTAAACCTGTTTCGCCAATAGCTCCGTCAATACCTGTGAAGCCCTTTGCACAACATACATAAACTCTCATATTTGACTTACCAGGTGCTGAAACTGAAAGTGTACCATTTGTAACAACCTTCTTGTCACCTGTAACTGCGTCAATATATGTACCGTTAGGAACGTTATTGAATGTTGCAGCACTTGAGATTGTAACTAGAGCAAGTGAATCTGTGTCATCGCTTGTATATCTTCTGATATAAGCCATATCGCCACTTACATAGTTGCTATCTACTGTGTACTGACCCTTCTGAAGAGCAGGAACAGCACGACGAATCTTGTTAAGCTTTGTGATATGCTTTGCTAGAGGATAGCTTAGAGATTCTGAAGCAGCACCTGAAGCTGTATAATCACCAAAGTCTGTTGTCTTAACATCACCTTCAACGTTGTCACCGAAGTAAGCACGACCTGTGCCTTCAAGAGGAGTCTTGTTAGCACCACCATCAATCATAATGCCCTTCTTAAATTCAATTTCTGAACCATAGTAAATACAAGGAATACCACGGAATGTGAACATTAGGTCTAGGTTTTCTGCCCAAGTTGAAGTACCACCGTTAAATCTAACGCTATCGTTAGGACCAGGAGCGTAGTCATGTGAATCAACATAAACAACATTCCAAGTTGCATCATTAAAGTATGGATCTTCTTGCTTAGCTAGACCATAAGCATTACCTGCTGTATTGAAGTTATAATGCATTGTAAAGTCAATTGCATTCATACCAGAGGCTTTACTTGTATCTGGTGTATGGTAACTAATACCCTTTAGGAATGCATTGTCAGATGATGGCTGATCTGTTGTATCATCATATTCTTTGTAGTGGTCAAATGTTAGGTTCATGTTATTGTTGATAGATTCAGGATCTGAGCCACTTGACCATTCTTTAGCCCACTTAGGATCAGATTCATCCCATGTATAGAACATTGATGATTCCTGAGCATGACCACGGTACCAAATCTGACCGTAACGAGTACAGATTTCACCGAACATATAGAAGTTAGGATTACCGTACTTAGCTGCATTTGCCATCATCTGCTTGTTATACATCATATTTAGAGTTAATCTTGGAATATGTCTAACAGTATCAACACGGAATGCATCAACACCCATAGCCATATACTTACTGTAAGCCTGGTTGATATATTCAGCAACTGCTGGATTTTCTGTATTTAAGTCAACACAGTCACCGGCAATCTGGCCGTATTTACATGACCAGTCATCCCAGTTAAGGTTTCTAAAGTAAGATGTATGATAATAGTTGTTAGGATTGTAAATTTTAGATTTTGATAACTTAATATCAGAATAGTCCTTTGTTGAAGGGTGAACACCTGTTGAGTTACTATCCTGAATTGAGTTATTCTTCATTAGGTTAATTCTAGCATCATGCTGTTTTGCAGGAGTTAGGTTCCAGTATTCTTCTGCTGTGCTAACACCGGCTTGGTCTAGAAGTTGCTGAGTAGGAATCATAGAATCTTCGATACTGCCTAAATCCTTTGAAGTATCCTTATCGAATAGCTTACAAAGTGTACCTTCACCGAAGTTACCTGTATGTTGCCATACAACATCCTGTACAATCTTCATGCCCTTCATATGAGCAGCCTGAATTAGATCCTGATAAGTGAAGTCATCACTTTCATATCTTGCATCAACCTTTGAGAAATCCATAGCATGGTAGCCATGGTAGTCATAGCCTGAACCGTTTTCAACAATAGGAGTAATCCAAATTGCTGAGAAACCAAGAGCTTTAATGTAGTCTAACTTTTCAGCAAGGCCCTTAAAGTCGCCTCTCCATGCAGGGTCTGAGTCAGGGTTATTATATACATTGTCATCCCAACAGTGAACGTCATTTGACTTATCACCATTATAGAATCTTGTTGTAACTACAAAGTAAATTGACTCTTCACGGAAATCAACAGATGAAGCAGGGTCAAACTCATCAGGGTTTGAGCTCCACCAAATATTGTTATAGAACCACCATTCACCTGTCTTACGAGTAAGTTCCTTTGTAAGTTGCTTACCGTCTTTATCTGTGAACATTAGGTTAATCTTTGTAACATCTTTAAATGTTGTTGTATACCAGTTATCCTTGTCAGCAGTCATCTGTTCACCAGGATATTCTGTTTTGATATTTTTTGGAAGTGAGTTCCAATAATATACATATGGAGTTGTGCCTTCACTCTTATAGTGTACTGTAATTCCAGTTTCTGTAGTTTCGCTTGAAGCAGCAGTCTTCTTAACACTTGTATCCTTAGCAGATACACCGACTGTGCCTACAACCATAATAGATGCTGAAACTGCAATGACCATCAAGAGTGCAATGATTTTTTTTATTTTGGTCATAATCTACTATACCTCTTTTTAATTTGCCTTAGCAAGGATTTTTTGGATAGCTACAGCATCCTTAACATTCATTTTACCATCTTTGTTAAAGTCAGAAACTGTTTCATCATATGAATCAACAACAAAACCTGTGTGTTTCTTCTGAATTAGAGAAGCGTCTCTAACATTTAGAACACCATCACCATTAACATCACCAAGGATCTTACTTGGATCCGGAGTTGATGGTTCAGTAGCAGTAGTTGGAGTTGTTACTGTTGGATCTGTCTTAGATGGAGTTGTTACAGTTGGAGAAGATGGCTGAGTATTTTCTGTTGGGTTTGTTGGATTCTGAGTTGATTCAAACTTTAACTGCTGAGTGATTGTCTGGTTATCACTACCCTGAACAGATACATCAACTGTATAAGTACCTGCCTTTGTTGCAGTAAATGAATAATTCTTGTTTAGTGTGTAATAAGCTGTGTTAACCTGTTCACCTGCAGGATCTTTAACTACATATTTGTAGAAAAGAAGCTTTGTGCCTGTGTTACCACCGGCTGCGTTTACAGAAAGGTTAGTAGCTGTACCTGTCTTAATCTGGTTACCTGTAAGAGGGTTAGAAGATAGGAATACAGGCTTTTGTTCCTGAGAAGGGTCTTTGATTGTGAAAGACATTTCTCTAAAGTTTTGGTTACCGGCATTATCCTTAACATCAACTCTTACAGTGTAGTCACCGGAAGCAACCGGATTCCAAACGCAAGAATTGTCAGCAGAATAACTTCTGATAACTTGACTGTTTACTGAGTACTGATACTGTACGCCAGTAGTTTCTGTCTTTGTTGTAGTTGTTAGTGCAATAGCACTGCCAATGTAAGCAGGTGACTTAGTGTCAGATTCAAAAGATGTAATTCTTAGTGGACTTGTATCATATACTTCCCACTTACCGTCTTTGTAAATCATGCTATTTCCTGGATAAGTAATGTCACCTGTCTGTGAGCTACCGTTATTGAAGATAATGTGGTCGTATTCACCTTTAATGTCATAAGACCATACACCATCGCCCTCATCAGTCATAGCTTCACCGGGCCAAGCTTTGTTGTTTGCATTGCTTTTACCTTCATACCACATGTAAGCGTTAACCTTTGACCAATTACCAGTATTTTGGAAATACACTGTGTCGCCGCTTGCAGAGGTTGCCCCTGATTTTTCTGTGTTAGTATTAGCAGCAAATACAGAATAACTGCCAACACCTACAGCACTTAAAAGCATAAGTACTGCTAAGAAAACACCAAAGGACTTTTTGCATAATGTTTTCATTGTTTTGCCTCCTAAAAGTAAAATATTTTCTTACGGTTAAATTATATCAAAAAAGCTCAAGGGTTTTTATTCTGTAAAAGAATAATAAAAATTAATTATATACAATCTTTTATGCAATAACTTGTTTATATGTACCAAGTTATGAACTAAATATTAATAGCCCTTTAAATACATGTAACAGTATTTTAGGAAATTATGAACTAGGATTTTATTTTATCCCAATAAGATTTAAATGCTTGTTCATTTTTATTGTCACCATAAGTATAATATTGTCTGTCTTTCAAAATATCCGGTAAGTACTGTTGATTTACATAATGATTTTTATAATCATGTGGATAAAGGTAGTGTTGTCCTTTGTTTTGATTATCTTCACCATCATAGTGAGTGTTTTGAAGTTGTCTTGGAATACTGCCAACATTACCTGCCTTTATATCAGACATAGCCTTGTCTATTGCCATTTCTCCGGAATTTGATTTTGGAGCATTACACACCATAATAACTGCATCGGCTAAAGGAATTCTAGCCTCAGGCAATCCTACTGACATTGCAATATCAACACAGCTCTTTACTATAGGTATAAGGTTTGGGTAAGCAAGTCCTACATCTTCACAAGCACACACCATAAGTCTTCTACAAGCAGAAATCAAGTCACCTACAATCAAAAGTCTTGCCAAATAGTGCAAGGCTGCATTTGCATCACTGCCACGCATACTCTTTTGATAAGCTGACAGAATGTCATAATGCTCATCACCCTCCCTATCGTACCTCATAGCACTTCTTTGGGTTAAATCTTTTACAGTTTCTTCTGTAATATTCTTTATCCCATCGACAGTATCTGTTGCTAAGAAAGAAAGTTCTGCACTATTCATAGCCTTTCTTACATCGCCACCACAAGCAACGGAAATTGTCTTAACTGTTTTATCATTAATTTCAACAGAAATACCATTTTCATCTGCTAAAATAGAAAACGCTCTTCGTACTGCTTTTTCTACTTCTTCATATGGAACAGGTTTAAATTCAAAAACTGTACTACGACTTAAAATTGCATTATATACATAGAAATAGGGATTTTCTGTTGTAGATGCAATTAAAGTGATTTTACCGTTTTCAATATATTCAAGTAGTGTTTGTTGTTGTTTCTTATTAAAATACTGAATTTCATCAAGATAAAGCAAAACACCGTTTAGTCCGGCAAAACCATCAAGTTCCTTAAAAATATCTTTCAAGTCAGAAGTTGAGGCAGTTGTACCGTTTAACTTTTTGAAAGTCATATTAGTTTTTCTTGCTATATATGTAGCTAAAGTAGTTTTGCCAACTCCTGATGGACCATAAAAAATCAGATTAGGAATTTTATTGCTTTCAATAATTTTACGCAAAGGCTTTCCTTCACCTAAAATATGTTTTTGACCTACAATATCATCAAGGGTCGAGGGTCTAAGTCTATCTGCTAAAGGTTGCATAATTTCCTCCTTTCGTATTTTTAATATATTCAACCGTTGTTAACTAAAATAATAGGGTGTCACAAAGACACCCTATTGATATTTTGTAATATTTATTTTGTTAAATACTCCAAATCTAAATATTCCAAATCAGTCTTCATATAGAGGATACTTCTTGCAGATTTCTTCAACACCTGCTCTAACCTTATCCTTGTTGCCTTCATAGTCATTTAGAACTAAAGTAATATATTCAGCAATCTTGTCACAATCTTCTTCCTTTAGGCCACGAGTTGTAACTGCTGCTGTACCAATACGAACACCACTTGTAACAAATGGACTTAGTGGTTCATTTGGAATTGTATTCTTGTTAACTGTAATATAACAGTCATCAAGTCTTGCTTCAAGTTCCTTACCTGTAACACCTGTATCTCTTAAATCCATAAGTAGAACATGGTTGTCTGTACCACCTGAAACAAGCTTACAGCCTCTCTTAACAAGGCCATCTGCAAGAGCCTTACAGTTCTTAACAATCTGCTTACCATATTCCTTAAATTCAGGCTTTAGAGCTTCACCAAAACAAACAGCCTTTGCAGCAATAATGTGCATTAGTGGGCCACCCTGAGTACCTGGGAAAATAGCCTTGTCAATTGCCTTAGCATACTTTTCTTTACAAAGAATCATACCACCTCTAGGTCCACGAAGTGTCTTATGAGTTGTTGTTGTAACGAAGTCACAATATGGAACTGGGTTTGGATGAACACCTGCTGCTACTAAACCGGCAATATGAGCCATATCAACCATTAACAAAGCACCAACTTCATCAGCAATTTCTCTGAACTTTGCAAAGTCGATAATTCTTGGGTAAGCTGACGCACCGGCAACAATCATCTTTGGCTTACATTCTTTTGCAATTTCAAGAACCTTATCATAGTCAATACGGTGAGTTTCACTGTCAACACCATAAGGTACAAAGTTAAAGTACTTACCACTCATATTAACAGGTGAACCGTGAGTTAAGTGACCACCTTCGTTAAGGTTCATACCCATAACTGTATCACCCGGTGTTAGCATTGCAAAGTAAACTGCCATATTAGCCTGAGCACCTGAGTGTGGCTGTACATTAGCGTGTTCTGCACCAAATAGCTCACAAGCTCTCTTTCTGGCAATTTCTTCAACCTTATCTACTGCATAGCAACCACCATAATAACGCTTACCGGGATAACCTTCAGCATACTTATTAGTTAGTAAGCTACCCATAGCAGCCATAACTGCAGGTGAAACAATGTTTTCTGATGCGATAAGTTCAAGGTTTCTCTTCTGACGAGCCTGTTCTTCAGCCATTGCTGAACCAACTTCAGGGTCGTACATATTTACAAAATCAATAGAATTTACTTTTTCCATTTTAATTATCTCCCATTTCTTTTATTTACTATCCATTATATAGGAAAATTCCTTATATTTCAACTATTAATGTGCATATCCAAAACTTTTTGTACCAAAGCATATAATTCTTTAAGTGACGAGGTATGACCGGCTTCATTTCTTAGGGATGCTGCACCTCTAAAGCCTTTTAGATACCACACAATATGCTTTCTGCTTTGACGAATACCAAGGTACTCACCTTTTAGTTCACACATTCTTTCAATCTGCTTAACCATTACCGAAAGTTTTTCTTCCGGTGTTGGCTTAGGTGGAATTTTTCCTGTCTTTAGATACTGATTAATTTCATCAAATAGCCAAGGATTACCCAAAGCACCTCTGCCAACCATAATCATATCACAACCGGTATGTTCATAAAGTTTCTTAGCCTTTTCGGCAGAATTAACATCACCGTTGCCTATTACGGGAATTGTTAGGTGGCCTTTCACTTCCTTAATAATATCCCAATCAACAGGTGGCTTGTAGTACTGTTGTCTTGTCCTACCGTGAAGTGCTACTGCTGAAGCACCGTTTTCTTCCACAATAGTTGCAACTTCAAGACAATTTATCGAGTCATCATCCCACCCTTTTCTCATCTTTACAGTTACGGGAATATCAACTGCCGACACAACTTCCTTAACTATTTCACCACAAAGTTTAGGTGTTTTCATAAGTGAAGCCCCTGCACCGTTGCCACTTATCTTTGGAGCAGGACAACCCATATTTATATCAATAAAGTCCGGTTTAAACTGCATTGCAAATACTGCAGCATCAGCCATAGTCTTTGGTTCATTTCCGAAGATTTGAATACCGGATGGTCTTTCTTTATCGGTTAGTTTCATTAGTTCGGCAGACTTTTTACTATTATAATGTATTCCCTTTGAGCTTACCATTTCTGTTACGGTATAAGCAGCACCGTAGGATGCGCAAAGTTCTCTAAATGCACAATCTGCCACCCCTGCCATTGGGGCAAGAGCAGCAGAATTTTTTATCTCAATATTTCCGATTTTCATATTATATCCTTACTTAATTATTGGTATCTCTTGAATTTGCCCATATTTTTGCCTTTTACCTTAGTAGAAAGTAAAAATGCAATAATTACACAAGCAGAAATAATAACTGCAATCCAACAAACTACACCACCAACAAAGCTAACACCACCATCTTCATCAGCACCAATAGCAGTAGGTAATTCTTCTGCTACCTGAGTCGAGTCAACTAATGTTGGTAATTTATTTACATCATAAGTTGGTTCAGTATAGTTTTCTGTTACAGGTTCGGTTTCAGGCTCTGTTACCGGTTCTGTAGCAGGTTTGGTTTCAGGCTCTGTTACCGGTTCTGTTTCAGGTTCTGTAGCAGGTTCAGTAACCGGCTCTTGAGTTACCGGTTCAGTTACAGGTTCTTGAGTAACAGGTTCTGTTACCGGTTCTTGTGTTACAGGTTCTGTAGCTACAGGCTCTGTTACCGGTTCAGTTACAACATCTTCAGCAAAAGCAGTTGTAAATGACATTACACAGAACAAAGTTGCAATAGCTAGAACAATTGAAAATTTCTTTATATTAATTAATTTCATTATTATTACCTTCAATAATCATTGATAAGGTAATTATATCACATTTCAATTATTTTGCAATACTTTTGCCAAAGCCTTTCCCACCATCTTTCCGGAACGCTTTACTTCATCAATAGTATTTACATCTGTACCAAATTCAATTAGCAAAGAACCGTTGCACACATTTAGGTTATAAGTATATTCTCCAAAGTTAAGTGGTCTGGTTAATCCGGGATACATTGTTTCTGCAGTTTGTTGAAGTTTTATGGCAAAGTCAAGGTTATCTCTCCAAAACGGAAAGTCCCCTCCACCCTCATACTGATAACCTGTCATAATCATAATTTGTGAGGCCTTTTTCCCTTTGTATTTAAATGTTGGCTTAACCTTGCCTGTTGTATCATCACCGATAGCATCTCTATGTATATCAAGCACAACCTTAATACCTTTGTACTTTTCCATATACTTTTGTATAGTATTGTAACTTCTGTCATACCCACCGTTATATGATGGATAGTCATGCTTTGTTTTATCATGTATAACACCAATACCGGCTTTTTTCAGTTGCTTTTCTATTTCGTCACCTACTGCTGTAACATTTTCTTTATTATTAGTTGTTCTTGGATAATAGTCACTTGGATAATAACCGGTATCACTTTTTAGATAACTTTCACAAGTATGAGTATGGAAAATCAATACTTGGACTTGGTGGTTCTTTTCTATTTTAAACGGCAAACCTCTCTTTAATTCTGTGGCAATATCAAGAGAAAAGTCAGTATAATTTTTTACACAAAAATTATCATATGTAATACCATCCTCACCAAACTGTTTTTCTATGACAGGATAATTTTTTCCTGATGAGGTGGTAGGGACAGTTTCTTTATTTGTTTTATTTACCTTTGTTTTTGTAGTAGGTACAGTAGTTAAGACAGTAGTAGGTGTTGTTGTGGGAACTTTATCAACCTTCTTAACCACTTCAACCAAATTTTCCTTAGGTGTTACATAGCCACCTACCCTATTACATAATGAATACATACCTGCAACAATAGCAACAAAAGCAAAAAGCAAACTTAATTTTCTTATATTTCTGCCCATAAAACCACCTCTTTAATATTCTCTTTAATACTATGATGGGTTTGTACATTTTAGTACATTAGGCTCATAAGGTCGCTTAAATTTAAATCAGAGTGAAGTGCATAATTAATAGCAAGTGCAATCAGTTCAGAAGCTCTATTTATCAGCAAATCTATTTCTTTAGGTGTAACTACCATTTGTCTGCCGTTGGGATTTACCATACTTTTTAATTGTTCCGAAAATTTCACATCTTCCGTATCAAACAGATCCAGTGCCAAAGTTGATGCATCAACAACTGTTGGCACACCTATACCTATAACAGGAATACCTAAAGTTTCTTGTGATAATTTTGTTCTGTTGTTGCCAACACCTGCTCCGGGAGAAATGCCGGTATCACTAATTTGAATTGTACAGCCAAGCCTTGAAAGTCGTCTTGAAGCCAATGCATCAATGGCTATAAGTGCATTTGGCTTTATTTTCTTAATCAAGCTATACAGATACTCACCTGTTTCAATACCTGTTTTTCCTGTTACACCGGTAGCAACTACTGCAACCGGTCTAAGTTTATCAAGACCTGTTGCCTTTGCAACTTCACCTTTTATATGTCTGGTTGCTATAATCTTTGATGCTGATTTTGGACCTAGTGCATCAGGAGTTATTTCTGTATTCCCTAAACCTGCAATCATTACCAGACCATTTACAGGTATAAGGTGCTTTATCTCCTGTGCAATAACTTCTAACTTTTCATCAGGTGTTTTGTAATTATCGGAAAGTGGTGGCATTTCTAAAGTTACATAAGTACCTTTTTCTTTACCTAGTTTTGCACTTGCTTTATCACTTGTTATTTTCAGTCTGGAAACTTTAATATCTTCCTTTTCACTTTCTTCAAATTTCACACCTTTAATATCTTCACCAAAAATTTCTCTTGCTTCTAAAGCAAGGTCTGTTCTTCGTTCCATAATATCCCCCACATTCTGTAAATATCTTTTCCGAAAGTTAACAATTATATTCTTTACAGTGCAAAAAGTATTTGATATAATGTGATTAAATGCAAATACTATCGAAAGGACAGGTAAAATGAATAAATTTGCAAAAATTGTTTCTATTGCAAGTGCAATGTTAATTGTGTCTACTACCGGACTTAGTGTTAGTGCTGCAAAAGTTGACACATTAGAAAGTAAAAATTCAAGTGAAATTGCAATACCTTTTACAGGTGAAGGAACTACACTTGATGTTGATGAAAATTTACCTTCATCATATAGTTCAAAAGACTTAAATCTTGTAACACCAATCAGACAACAAGGCAATGCTCAAATCTGTTGGGCTTATGGTGGATTAAGCAGCCTTGAAACATTACTTATTAAAGATGGTGTAATAGATAATTCTTCTAACTCTTGGTATTCTGCTGCTCATGTTGATGCTTGGGGTACTCCAAGAAAAGACGGTACAGGTTGGCAGAGAGAATACTACAAAGGTGGTGGCTTTCCATATATTACAATGGGTTACCTAAGTAGTTGGAGTGGTGGTGTTTCTGAGAATGAATTTCCATACACAAGCCCACTAAGTCTTTTTGATATTAACAAAAAGTACAATATTAATAATGTTGTAACAGGCATTATGTACCTTGATTCTGAGGATAAAGACACTATCAAAAAATCTATAAAAGATTATGGTGCAGTTACTACTCACTACAATGAATATTCAAAATTCTCTGCTGATGATACCCATTCATACTGTCCGGGTGCATCAAACTACATTAATGGTCACTGTATTAGTGTTGTAGGTTGGGATGATAACATCAGCAAAGAAAGTTTCACTGTAAATATTGATGGCACAACATACACACCTAAAAAGGATGGTGCATGGTTATGTAGAAATAGCTGGGGTGACTACAACGATTTTGACGGTTACTTCTGGATTTCTTATGAAGACTACTACATATTCTCTGATGTATTTGGTCCATCATATGCTTTTACCGACTATATGAAAAACAATGTATCAAATACAATTCATCAAGTAGAAACATTTGGTGCTACTTATGAATTTGATTATCTTGATGAAGCATCAAAAGATACAACATACATTAATGTTCTAAATATTGATAACACAAATGAATATTTAAACAAAGTTATGTTTGAGTCAACAAGTGTTGGTGCTAACTACACACTATATTACATTCCTGTTGACAATGAAGGCACACCAAGTAGCGACAAGACAACTTGGAAAGCACTTAAAACCGGTAAAGTACCATACAGTGGTTACTACACAGCTGATGTGGACCCTCTATATGTTAGCAAAGGCAAAATCGGTATTGGTGTTGAGATTGATACAACCGATACAAAAGCTATAAACGGTATTGGTGTTTCAGAATGGCTGGAAAATAAAGATGAAAGAATCTTTAATACTGAAGCTAAAAGAGGTCAAAGCTACATTTATACTGACAAAAATATCTTTCCTAACATTCCTAGTCTAAGCAAAAGCAAGGTAAATGATGTTATGGATTTTTACGAAGATGTTAATGATGACACAGAAGGTGGTAACTTTGTAATTAAGGGTATCACTTATAAAAGAGGAACACTTGCAGGAGACGCTAACCTAGATGGTGTTGTTGACATTGAAGATGCAGTTTGTATTCAGAAAAGCACAATTCATAGCTATACACTTTCCAGTGAAGGTCAGATAAATGCTGACATTAATCAAGATGGTGCTGTAAATATTAAAGATGTAACAGAAATTCAAAGATTACTTGCAAAAGTAACCGGCGATAATCAGTAATTTTTAATTTTTATTTTAATTTTCATATTTTATCTAAAGCATAATTTAAGCCTCCATTTCGGAGGCTTATTTTTATGTTGGTTAAGTGTAACCTTAATTTTCATCTTTAAACTTTTTTGCAGATTAATAAGAATATACTTTACAAATTTGGTTTTTTCAATTTTGTCTGTGGGTAAAGATTAGTTTTATAAATTTTGGTTTTTCAATTTTGTTTGTGGGTAAAGGTAAGTTTGTTTTAAATTTAGTTGTCTACAAAGAAAAATTTATAGTGAGATTATGCATTTTAAATCATATATAACTATGACTCA
>ERZ773269.1488-NODE-1488-length-21902-cov-12.031492_pt1 | contig 21902 bp, 19 predicted proteins | sample MGYA00511958_ERZ773269 | MGnify/ENA primary metagenome ERZ773269 (study PRJEB29015, sample SAMEA2737761) | human gut metagenome | biome: human gut; feature: human-associated habitat; material: faeces | place: China | collected 2012 ... | reverse complement strand
ACAACTCCATTATACCACAAACCGTGAGGAGATTTTTATATTTAGTAACAAAAAATGTCGTATTTATGCGGCGTGTGGCGTTTCGCAAACGCCTACCACGAAAAAAATGTGGAAAGGAAACGATTGCACCCCCTAATGCACCCCCTAAATACAGGAGATGCATCACCCTCCATCCGGGCATTGGATCAGGCTACTCTTCATTTTATGGACAATTGCAGAGTAGTCTTTTCTTTCACGAAAAAAGAGATATCAACGCACCAGGGTCAATATCTCTTCCTTTTTTTTATAATTCAATTATCAGGTTCACGGTCTTTCCCTCTCACAAGCTGTGCTTTCTCCGCTCTTTTCCTGTCACGATGTAGTATTGCTTCTTGTTTTCATACATTTCCGCATCTGCGGCTTTCAGAAGCGACTCAAAATCTGTGTCCTTTGTGCCGCTTATCGTCGTACCGAGGGATGCGGTAGCACCCAGTTGGCTTTTTGCCATTTCCAGTAGTTTCTGAAACGCCGGATGTGTGATGTTTGGCAGAACCGCAATGAACTCATCTCCGCCAAGCCGATACACATGACGCTTTCCGAACACAGATTTCAGTGTCTGTGCGGCCTGCACAATGAATTTATCACCGGCGTCATGTCCCTTTTGGTCATTTATTTCCTTTAGGCCATTTAGGTCGCACATGACAACCGCCAGGGGAAAGTACTTCTCCAGCTTTTCTGTGTACGCCCAATCCAGCGCTTTTCTGTTTTTACAATCTGTGAGCTGGTCATATAATGCACTGTGCTCCAGTACATCTGCATTATTGCGCAGTCTTATCATAAAAGAGATCATAAACTCGATCATATCTATCAGCTTCGAGATCTCATGCAGTTTCTCTTCGGGAGGATTGTCCACACCGTAGAATCCGACCATCTTGCCGTTGATTTTGATTGGCCCTGTCACAAGGGTATTGACACCCTGAGGTTTCAGCCGTTCATAGATGGCTTCGCTTGTTTTTTTGCATTCTTCAATGTCATGGATGATGACATTGTTGGATTCTTGATATTGTGCAAACCATGTTTCAATGATGCCTTCATACGGCACATCCTGCAAGTTATCTTTTTCTTTGGGTACGCCCGCTTTGCACCACTCGTAGGTGTTGTCAAACGTTCCGCGGTCATTCTGTTCAAAGATGTACGCTCGATCGGCGGTAAACAGCAGCGGCGCTGCCACCATGAACACAATGTAGTTGACAGTGAACTCCTCCGGTGTAATCAGCGTTCCCGTAATAATGCCGAACAGCAGCAGCGCGGCAAAAAAGCTGTATACAACCAGTTTTTTCCCCAAGAAGCTTCTAAGTTGACAACGAGAAATGCAAAAATAGACCAAAGAAAGGAACGTATAGACCAGATACACCCATTTATATTTTCCGATACTCAGAGAAAACACACTCACCAGCGTTATGACTCCAAAGGCAATAAGCGCCACAACTAAACATAAACAACGAAACAATTTGACTCATACGTTTTTTCTCTCCTAACTCTGTTCAATTACCGCTTTGCCCGTCTCATAAGGGGCACAGATTCAACGGTACTTTCATTGTCCCAATCAAGTTCATATAATTCCTGTTCATTGAAAAATACAGGAAAACAGAACTTGAGACTTCTTAAAATCCTGCCATCCTCTTGTTCTGCCTCATAGATATTTCCTTCCTCGAGGAAGCTCTTCATAAATATCTTCTTCTCCATATCTGTAAATCTGTCGTACAGATTATAGAAGAATAATAAGAACTGATACACATTATCACCGGATATCTTTTCCTGCTTAATATTATACAGTCTTGTCTCCACTGCTTCAATGAAAGTTTCAATTTCCTCTATCTCATCATAAAGTTTATCCAGACGCACCTGCATATCCTCATACTTCCTGTCATAATACCTCCAAATTCCGATTTTCTCAATTCTCCAAACTTGAAGTTGTTGTATTCTATACTGATACATCAATAGAATTACGAACTAGCCTATTACCATTTTTGACAAGTGTTGCTTCCACTGATTCTCTTGTGACATTATCAAGAATACTTGTATCAAATTTTTGTCCCGGTTTCCAATTTGGATTAGCTGCTTTCACTGCTGCATACATAGCGGATCTATACTGTCCTTCATATTGTTCTAAAGTCCATGTACCACTTAAACGTTTATCTTTATTCACACTTAATTGATAATCTTTGAAAATATCTGAACGCTTAGTTGTATCACCATTTGAAACACCATTTTCTTTAATAAATTCTTTCTTTACATTATCAAACATTTTTTGACGATATTCCTCAGATACATTCGTGAGTTTCTGCCACGATGTACCTTTGCCAGTAACATCCATTCCTGCCACTCCATTTGCATTCAGTAAATCCCCATCGGAATCAAATTGTTTCATCAAATTATTAACAATAGTATCCCTTCCGCCAAATATTTCATATATCATTTTTTCTTCTGGAGACATCATAGCTTCGTTCTGAATTACTCCTTCTAACCAGCCTTTTTCTTCCAAAGCTTTATATTGTTTGCTATTAGTATTGACACCACTATAGGCATTACCTAATCCACTAATATTCATCGGCATACAAAAACCTTCCTTGTAAATAAACTAAAACTCCGTTTAAAACCAAATCATTATTATATATATTATATCGTCATATCTCCTACAAAAATAAATAAGGCAGTTCCACAAATCCAAAGATGATGGTCTATCCGAGAGACTGTTATATATCTTCAAGTTTAAAAAGATAATTTTCAATAATTTTTCAAAAATCAGAATCGACAATTCATGACAAATCAACCCTGAATCGGGGAATGTTTCTCATAGAAAAGAACTACAAAAAATAAGAAAATAAAAACGGAAAACCATTGTCTGTAGTATAAGTATTTGTTATTATGAAGTAAATAGAGGATATTTTACAAAGTAAAGCTTAATCTAGAGAATCTGCCAGTGGCAGGCCTCTGTAGATACCAAGGTATACAAAAGGAGAATGAAAAAATGAAAAAAGAAGACATGTCCTGTATCGACTGCGCAGTAAAAAACTGCAACAAAATGGATAAAACCTATCCGGATTTCTGTCTGACAACACACATGGATGAAGAAGTTCTAAATGAAGCTATGGAATGCTACAATGAAGACGAGAACCGCAAAGTAACAATCGCTGCAGCTGAAGTAGAGTATGAGAATTACTGCAAACATACCCGTGTCGAAGAAATCATGGATTTTGCAAAGAAGATTAATGCGAAAAAGATCGGGATCGCAACCTGTGTCGGATTGTTGAAAGAAAGCCGTATCCTGGCAGATATCCTGCGCAGACATGGCTTTGAGGTGTATGGTGTCGGCTGTAAAGCCGGAACACAGAAGAAGACATCGGTCGGCATCCCGGAATGCTGCGAAGGTGTCGGTGTGAATATGTGTAATCCGATCCTGCAGGCAAAGCTTCTGAACAAGGCGAAAACGGACCTGAATGTTGTGGTCGGACTTTGTGTGGGGCATGACAGTCTGTTTTACAAATATTCCGAGGCACTGACTACGACAGCAGTGACGAAAGACCGTGTATTGGGGCATAATCCGGTGGCGGCGCTTTATACTGCGGATAGTTATTATTCGAAGTTGAAGAAGAGTGAAGAAGAGTAATATTTCTAATTTGGGCGTTTAAAGATACATAAAGATATAACAAAGCGAAAAATGAAACTAGAGCTTGTGTAAATGTTCTGTTATAATAAATTGTTAAAATGAGAGGGGGTGTAAACATGGCAAGTATAAAAGATGTAGCACAAAAGGCAGGAGTCGGTGTTGGAACAGTATCAAGAGTACTGAATAACAGTGGATATGTATCGGATGAGACACGTGAAAAAATAGAAGAGGCTATGAAAAATCTTCAGTATACACCGAATGAACTTGCCAGAAATTTATATCATAAAAAGAGTGGGATCATTGCCGTTCTGGTGCCAACAGTAGAAATTCCTTTTTTTGCAGAACTTGTACATAATATTGAAGCAGAACTCTATAATGAAGGATTCAAGATCATGTTATGTAATACAGATAAGGCACATAATGCAGAACTCGAATATCTGGATATGTTAAACAGGCATATCGTGGATGGTGTGATTACAGGTGTACATTCCTTAGATGTAGAAGAGTACAAAAAGATAAAAAAACCAATCGTTGCATTTGACCGTTATTTGGGAGAAGATATTCCTGTGGTTGCAGTCGATCATAAGGAGGGCGGACGACTGGCGGCGGAAATTCTGCTTAAGAATGGGTGTAAAAAAATAGTACATTTCAGAGGTTCAACTGCAGTAGAGTCGCCATATCACGAAAGACATTTTGAATTCGCAAGAATTATGAAGGAACAGGGAGTAGAGTGCTTTGATTATGAACTGGCATGGAATAAATTTGATCTGGAGTATTATAAGTATGCGGTAAAAGATTTGTTTGACAGACTGGATGAATGGGAATTTGATGGGATATTCGGAACAGATCTGGTTGCAATCGAGTGTATGAATGAGGTTATCCGAAGACATAAAAAGGTTCCGAAGGATGTAAAATGTGTGGCTTATGATGGAACATATATTACGCAGATAGTAGAACCAAGTGTGACTTCAATCGTTCAGCCGACAAAAGAACTGGCAAAAGAGGCGGCCAGGTTAATTTGTGAATTGGTTAATGGGAAGACATATAAAAATGAAAAAGTAACATTAGGAGTATCTGTGAGAAAGGGGAGAACAACAATAGAATAGTAAAAATGCACAAAAACAGTGCTAAAAATTTGATGAAATAAACGAAATGACGAAAAAATGTTGACATCTGAGCAGTTAAGAGTTATATATAGATTATACAAATCAGTCATGTGCACAGCTGAATTTATTTTTTTAACAAACATGGAACGGGTTCCATAAAAAAGAAAAGATGCGGAATTATTTTTTTTAGGAACATGGAACGGGTTCCACAAACAACCATCTACTCATTTAGGGAGGAAAAACTATGAAGAAAAAAAGCTTAAAAAAGGTTACATCTGCAGTATTAGTTGCAGCGATGTCGATGGGACTGCTTGCTGGATGCGGAGGAAGTAAGTCATCAGAAGAAGCAAAAACGGATGCGGACGGGGCAACCGTCATTAAATTTGGTATTCATGTGGCAAACCCAAAAAAACAGGAAACGGTTACTTACAATATTGTTCAGGGATTTAACAAAGAAAATAAAGGAAAATATAAAGTAGAATTCGTAGCAGCTGATACAGAGGCACATTCAAAAAATATGAAACTGGCAGCACAGGATGGAAGTCTTCCGGAAATTGTACATTTAGATTCAGCGGAGGCACCGGAATACAATGAGGCCGGATACTTATTAGATATGTCTGATTTCCTGAAAGAAAATAAAGACATTGATGATGCACTGGATGGTATGGAAGATGCATTCAATGATGGAAAAGTACAGTATGGACTTCCATATCAAAGTAATGTTCAGGGATTTTTCTATAATAAAGATTTGTTTGATAAAGCTGGGATTGCTTATCCAACAGATGATACAACTTATGACGAATTCCTTGATATGATCGCAAAACTGAAAAATTCAGGAGTTACACCAATCGCAATCGGAAGTAAGAACAGTGGATACTCAATGTGGGAGTTCAATGAATTCTTTTCAAGATATGGATGGGAAGATAATGAAAAATCCTATACTGGTGATAAGGCAAAATATTCAAACGATGATATGAATGCATGTTTTGAAAAAATAAAAGGACTTGCAGATGCCGGAGCATTTCCGGAAAATATGGCAACAATCGAATATTTTGACGCAAAACAGCTCTTTAATGAAGGAAAAGCAGCAATGTTCGGAACAGGTCAGTGGGACTGTGCAGAATTTGATAAAAATGTCGGTGAACACATCGGATTCTGGTGGGGACCAAAATTTGGGGATTCTTCTTATGAACAGAATATTGCAATGAAAGTTCCGGCAGCTCCGCTGGTAGTAAGTTCAGCGGTAAAAGATAATGATAAAGCAAAAGAAGCTTTGTATGCATTTTTGAAATATTATTATGGAGAAGAAGCAGCAAAGATTTCTTATGAAGGATCCATTTTCCCGGCAACCAATTATGATGGTATTGCAGCAACAGATTCACAGTATGCAATGAATGCAATGATCACAGCACTTGGAAATGGATGGGAAACACCAAAAGCAGCTCCGGACCAGACAGTTACTCCGGCAGTTCAGGAAGCAATGTATGATGCAATATTTGGTGTTATGCAAGGAACATACAGTCCGAAAGATGCTTTAAAAAATATGGATTCGGCAGCAGCAAACTAGACAGACGTTAATATTGGCTGACACTGCATGGGACTGCCATGAAGATTTATCATGGTGGTCCCGGATATAAAGAGGATGAGCGTATGCATTGGTTAAGTAAAAAGAGATACAAGATAGGATTGGTAATTCCGACACTGGTTGTGTATATGGTATTTATTATTATTCCTATTGGAATGTCAATTGGATATAGTTTTACAAAATATTCTGGAATTGGAAAGGCTACATTCAACGGATTGACAAATTATATGAGATTATTTAAAGACCGTTTGTTTTGGATATCCTTAAAGAACACAATGATTATGTTTATATTGGCATTTGTATTGTTATTGTCTTTATCTTTTCTCATTGCTTTGTTACTGAATAATAAATTAAAAGGAGTGGATTTTTCAAAGTCATTAATCTTTTCTCCTGCCATTATCGCACCGATCATTGTTGGAATTATCTGGGTTTATATATTAGATCCAAACATTGGTATTATCAATAATGTTCTGGATGCGATAGGGGCATCTGGTTTGAAACAAAAATGGATAGGCGGCAATACACTGTCTCCGTATAGTATCGCGATTATCTATTTCTGGCAACAATTAGGATATCTGGTAACGGTATTTATTGCAGGTCTTAAAATGATACCGGGAGAGGTGTTGGAAGCAGTTGAAATAGATGGTGCAAGCTTTATACAGAAGACAATGTATGTCACAATTCCAATGATGAAATCAACGATTTCAACAGTAGCAGTTCTGATCATTACAGGAGTGTTTAAGATCTTTGAAATTGTGCAGCAGACAACAGGAGGAGGTCCAAACCACCTGTCTGAGACGTTGGTTACATATAGTTACTCAATGACATTTAACAGTGGAGATTATGGTTATGGAATGTCTCTGGCTACATTTACATTCCTTCTTTCACTGGTGATCACAGGTATTTATTCAATACTTACAAGAGAAAGAGGTGAATAGGAATGGTACCGAAAAGAAAGAAAATTGCAATGTATGCTGCGATGATCATTATAACAGCGATTGTTGTATTTCCATTTTTATGGATGGTATTGCTTTCGTTCAAATCAAGTTCAGAGATCATGTCTAATCCATTGGCAATGCCGAAGGCATTTAATCTCGACAACTTCAAACATGCATTGGAAACATTAAACTTTCCACAATTATATGCGAACACTTTTGTTGTATGTATAGTATCTGTTGTGTTGGAACTTATTATTACATTCTGCAGCTCTTTCGTAATTGCAAGAATGGAATTTAAGCATCCGAAGGCAAAGAGTTTATTATATGGATTTTTGATTTTGGGATTATCTGTTTCACCATTTATTTTATTGTTCCCGGTATATAAGATTAATATCTTTTTCGGGTTGAGAGGAAAATGGGCATTGATTTTTCCATATGCAGCAAGTTCGATTTCATTCAATACGCTTCTTCTGACAGCATATTTGAAACAGCTTCCTACGGAAATTGACGAAGCGGCTGTAATAGATGGCTGTAACATCTGGCAGCTGATGGTGAAAGTTATTTTGCCAATGGCAAAGCCGGTTATTGCAACAATTGTCATTTTTAACGTGTTATACATATGGAATGAATATCCGTATGCATCTGTAATGCTGAAAGATGTATCTGATTATACACTTTCTATGGGAGCTTCATTCTTCAAAGGAAATTATACGGTAGATTATGGTGGAATTGTAGCATCCAGTCTTATGATTATTGTTCCGGAACTGATCTTCTATGGATTATTCCAGAAGAATATTGTAGAGGGTATGACAGCGGGAGCTGTGAAAGGATAATTATTAACAAAAAGAAAAGGAGACTTATATTATGAGCAATGTATCAGGATTATTTAAAGATTTGACAACTGTAAAAAAAGCCAGAAACGGAAGACTTGCCAGCTGGGATCAGAGAGGTAAGAATCAGGATTATTGGGAAATCCCGGCAGGTGAGACAATCTCTCTTGGAGAAGTGGAAGGACCGGGATGTATCACACATATCTGGATGACTTCTTCCTGCAGAAAAGTAGTAGCACCAAGTATTCTTGATCCGGTATTAAATGCTTCAGCAGCTCCGGTTATGGAGATTCATCCGGCACTTGGAGTTATCTGGGATGATTATGATCCATTCTATTATAGAAAAGTTCTGATCAAGATTACATGGGATGATCAGGATACACCAAGTGTACTTGCACCATTGGGAGATTTCTTCTGTATTGGTAACAGTTATCCGGGCAATTTTTCTTCGCTGCCATTTAATGTTTCGCTGAAACCAGAAGAAGCAGGAAGATATGGAGCTCCTTGTTCTGTGTCATGCTATTTCCCAATGCCTTTTAATAAAAAAGCAAAAATTGAGATTGTAAATGAAAACGAACTTCCATTTATTTTATATTTCAATATTGACTATGAAATGTATAAAGAGCCACTGGATGAGAATACAGCATATTTCCATGCAAGCTGGCACAGAGAAAATCCTTGTCAGGGCTGGGGACCAGACCTTCAGACAAACTGTCCGGAAGTTAATAATGTAACTAATTTTAAAGGTGAGAATAACTATACGGTGCTTGACGTAGAAGGAACGGGACATTATGTAGGATGTAACCTTACTGTAAAACACTACCAGGGAAGCTGGTGGGGAGAAGGAAATGATATGTTCTTCATTGATGGAGAGGAATACCCGTCATTAAATGGTACAGGAACAGAGGATTATTTCAATCATGCATGGGGAATGCAGAAAAATGCATATCCATTCTTTGGAACTATTGTACATGAAAGTGATACGGATGGATTCCAGGTATCTTACCGTTTTCACATTACAGATCCAGTAAGATTTGAGAAACATTTGAAAGTTACGATTGAACATGGACATGCGAACCATCTGTCAGATGACTGGAGTTCAACGGCATACTGGTATCAGACACTGCCAACAGCAAAACCAATTACGATTCTTCCTGTAGAAGAGAGAATTCCAAATGTACCGGTACTTCCAGAACGTAATCTTCAGATGCCGGAATTAACAGAAGAAATGAAAGAAGCAAGAGAATCATGGGCAAAACGCTGGGAAGAGTATAAGCCTGCAAGAGAAGAACAGTTCAGAATTAAAGAAAATAAGGCCCGCCGGGAATCAAAGCTTAATACTGAATTTGCAAAGAAGCTTCGTGAAGAATATAAGTAATAATATCGGAGGCACAATATGTCAAAAGAACTGATGATTGAAAGAATAGAAAAAGCCCAGAAAGAAATTGAAGCAAAAAGAGAAACCGTACAGCAGGGAAAATTTCGTCAGGACTATCATTTTATGGCAGAAACCGGATGGATCAATGACCCAAATGGGTTGATATATTTTAAAGGAAAGTATCACTTTTTCTATCAATATAATCCATATTCCGGATTTTGGGACTGTATGCACTGGGGACATGCTGTCAGTGAAGATATGATTCATTGGGAGTATCTGCCATTAGCGCTTGCACCAAGTGAAGTATATGATGATCATTTGAAGGGGGGCTGCTTCTCCGGCAGTGCGATTGAACATGATGGAAAGTTATTCCTGATCTATACAGGAACCTGTAATAATGGAAATGGGTTTGAACAGGCACAGTGTATCGCATATAGTGAAGACGGGATCCACTTTGAAAAATATGAAGGGAACCCGGTGATCACAGCACCGGAAGGTGTTCCAACAGATCTGTTCAGGGATCCGAAAGTATGGAAACATGATGATACCTATTATGTAGTCTGTGGAGCAAGCAAAAATGGATTTGCACAGGCAAGACTGTATAAATCGACAGATATGTTCCACTGGGAATTTGTCAATGTCCTTGCAGAGAGCAGAGGCGAATGGGGCTATATGTGGGAGTGCCCGGATTTTTATCCGGTAGGAGATAAATATGTGTTGATGTTCTCTCCGATGGGAGGAAAAGAGCGCACCAGTGTTTATCTGGTGGGAGATTTTGACTATGATACCGGAAAATTTTTCTATACAATTTCAGGGGAAATTGACTGGGGATTTGATTATTATGCACCACAGTCATTCCTGGCACCGGATGGCAGAAGGATTCTGGTAGGATGGGCGAATGCATGGGATTGGATGCCATTTTGGAAAGACTGGGGTCCGACATATCAAGAAGGCTGGTGCGGATTTTTTAACATTCCGAGAGAGGCGGTATTAGCAGAAGATAATACATTAAAGTTTATTCCTGTAAAAGAATTACAGGATCTCCGGAAGAATAAGCAGGAAGAAGCGGACATTCTGATAAAAGAAGACGAGAAAAAAGAACTTCGGAGTGGCTGTGTTTATGAAACGGAAATGCGGATAAATCTGAAAAAATCAACTGCAGACAAGATTAGGCTGAACTTAAGAATGTCTCAGGGAAAGAAGACAGAGATCCTATTTGATCTGAAGAGAGCGGAAGCATATTTTGACCGTAATAATTCCGATGGCTGGAGTAAAGGAGTCGCAAGATGTCCATTGAATTTAATGGGCAAAGAGCATCTGGATATTCATATTTATTCTGACAAAATTTCATTAGAAATATTCAGCAATGAGTATCAGAATAATTTTTCTTGTAATATATATAATGTGGATGATGATCAGAAAAATGAAATGAAAGCAATTGGTGGAGATCTGATGATTGAAAGCATTCGGTCATGGGAACTTGAAAAGACAATGAAATAATTATTCTCTCTCTGAAAAGGAATAACAAACCAGATTAGCAAAGGTTTGTTATTCCTTTTTGCATATTATTTATCTAACTTAAGTCCCGCCAGTGCCTGTGCAAATGCGTTATTCACCGGTTCGTCATTTTGCTGCTGCTGTTTCTTCAGATATTTCTGGACATCGCGCTTAGATACGCCGGCACCTTCTTTGGCACGACGGTTCTTGAATGCTTCCAGCTTCTCTTTGTAGCCGCAGGAGCATACAAATGTCTCACTGTCCCCCTTTTTGATCAGTTCCATCTTCTTGTGACAGTTCGGACATCTTGCATTGCTGGTGCGTGCGATCGTCTCGCGGTAGCCGCATTCACGGTCCTGGCAGACCAGCATGCGGGAGTTCTTGCCTTTGACAGAGAGCATACGCTTGCCGCAGTGCGGGCATTTTGTATTAGTCAGGTTATCGTGACGGAAAGTTCCGTCGGAAGTCTTGATATCCTGAATTAATTCTTTGGTGTAGCTTTCGATATCTTTGATAAATACCTGTTCTTTGTGTGCTCCTTTGGCAATCTTGGCAAGTTCCATTTCCCAGGAAGCGGTAAGCTCCGGTTTTTTCAAATCTTCCGGGACTAATTCCAGAAGCTGTTTTCCTTTGGATGTCAGAAGAATCTCATTTCCCTTCTTTTCCAGCAGGAAAGAGTGGAACAATTTTTCAATGATATCGGCTCTTGTCGCTACGGTTCCGAGTCCGCCGGTTTCACCGAGAGTTTTTTTCATCTTATTATCATCAGAAGACATATAACGTACCGGATTCTCCATGGCGGACAGAAGTGTCGCTTCTGTAAAACGGGCGGGAGCTTTGGTCTTACCGCTTGTGATATTCGTGTGTGTGATAGTCAGGGCATCGCCTTTGTGGAGAACAGGAAGTGCCTGCTCGGAAGCCTTTAAGTACATATCATTATTCTGGAAATCTTCTCCAAAATCTTCAGAATCTTCATAATCCCCGTAAGCATCATACAGTGAAGCAGAGGAACCGGAAGATACAGCATCGGTATATACGGCCTTCCATCCGGCGGCTTTGATGACCTTTCCTTTTGCGGTAAATGTCTCGCCTGCGGCTTCAGCTTTCAGTGTAGTCTGCTCATATTCAAATGCCGGATAGAGGACGCTGATAAAACGGCGTACGACCAGATCATAGATCTTGCGTTCATTGTTTGACATATGTTCCATCTGGACATATTCTTCCGTCGGGATGATCGCATGATGGTCGCTGACTTTTTTGTCATCCACGAAGGCTTTGCTTGTCTTAAGCGGTTTCTTTAAGAGTTCCGGAATATATTTCTTATAAGGTCCGATATTGCAGGCTTTCAGGCGTTCTTTGATCGTTGGAACAATGTCCGTACCGATATAGCGAGAGTCTGTTCTTGGATAAGTAAGTACCTTGTGGTGTTCATACAGACTCTGCATGATATTCAAAGTTTCCTTTGCAGAGAAGCCAAAGCGTTTATTGGCATCGCGTTGTAATTCCGTCAGATCATAGAGGCCCGGGGAAGGTGTCCGTTTGGATGAGGTATGCACATCCGTCACGGTAAGCGTCTGGTTCTTTAATTTTTTATCAAGGCCGGTTATCAGGTCTTTGTTAAAGGAGCGCAGGGAACCGCTTTTCTTTTGCTGCCATGTCCATGTGACGATAGAAGCCATAGTGCCGACAGAACCACCGGTAATAGAAGTTGTACACCGCAGTCCATAATAATCTTCCGGTTTAAATGAACGGATCTGCTGTTCGCGGTGTGCGATCATGGCAAGTGTCGGTGTCTGTACACGTCCGCAGGAGAGCTGGGCGTTATACTTGCAGGTCAATGCACGGGTGGCATTGATCCCGACCAGCCAGTCTGCCTCTGCGCGGCTTCTTGCGGCATGATATAAGTCGTTGTACGCACGACCGTCCTTCAAGTGGGCAAACCCTTCTTTGATCGCTTTATCGGTAACAGAGGAGATCCACAGACGGCGGATCGGCTTGTGACAGCCGGATTTGTCCAGGATCCAGCGGGCAACCAGTTCTCCCTCACGTCCGGCATCGGTTGCAATGATGATCTCAGAGACATCTTTCCGGAAAAGCTGTGTTTTTACATTATGGTATTGTTTGGATGTCTGTTTGATCACGACGAGCTCCCATTTCTTTGGAACCATCGGGAGATAAGACATATCCCAGGCTTTGAATTTCTTATCATATTCTTCCGGGTCTGCTAAAGTGACCAGATGGCCGAGTGCCCAGGTGACGATATAATTGCTGCCTTCGATCGCACCGGAAATGTTCTTGTGACAGCCGAGAACACGGGCGATATCGCGGGCAACAGATGGCTTTTCAGCCAGTACGAGTGATTTCATATATATACTCCTTTCAGATATAGAAAAACCCCGAAAACATGATGTTTCCGAGGTTATATAAGAGGCGCCAACCAGATTTGAACTGGTGATAGAGGTGTTGCAGACCTTTGCCTTACCACTTGGCTATGGCGCCATGCCTTACGTACTGTTAAGTATAACAAATACGTAAGATGAAGTCAAGAAAATCTGTATGTTAAAATCCAAGATCTTCATTTACCAGAATGACTTTGATGCGCTGCGGTGTCTTGGAATATCTGGTGATCAGGATCTGACAGCAGATCGTATCCGGTGTTTTGCAGTCGAAACAGGCACCTGTTTTGCAACAAGGAGTGCTCAGGTTGAAACGCTGTGCGTTGATCGGCGCGGCTTCATTTCTTGCACGGGACATGGCAGAATCTACATCGCGTGTAACTTTATTCATTCCGATGATCATCAACACATTCCGTGGTCCGGCAGCGATAGAGGATACACGGTTGGAATGTCCGTCGATATTGATCATAATTCCATCTTCCGTGATCGCATTTGCACTGGTCAGGAAGTAATCACAATCATATGCCGCAAGCTCGATCTTGCGCTTATCTTCCGGTGTCGGTGCGATATCGCGGTTGTATACCTGATAATTTCCCTGACAGACAGCTTCTTTTAAGCCGATCTCATTGACAGACATGGAACCGCCCCAGGAGATGCTGCTTCCTTCCGGGATTAATTCCAATGCTTTCTTCAGAGCCTCTTCTTTGGAGTCTGTATAATAAGCTTCCATGTTGCGGGCTGTAAGTTCTTTTACAATCTTTGCGCCTAACATCTGGTTTCGTTTGATTCGATTCTGATCCATAATGAATCCCTCCCACGTTTATGTTGTTTAGATATTTCTACTTGAAATTATAACACAGATTCAGGTCTGCAGTCTTTGAAATAACGCAGAAGATGAGAAAATGAACATTTATATACTGCGCTTTTCCAGTCTTAAAATATAAAAAGAAAGCATGATGTTTGTCCGGTTCTCATTGGTCAGGATATCATAATCCAGAAGTTCTTTTATCTTATTCAGTTTATACGACAGCGTATTCTTATGACAATAAAGTGCATCTGCGGTATGGATGATACTACAGTCATGATCAAAGTAGACTTCCAGGATATGCAGATAATCGGTATGATGCACAGCGTCATAGTCAAGAATCGGGCCGAGTGTGGAGTTCAGGAAATCCGTTGTCAGAGATTGATTGTGGATATCGGCCAGAAGTTTGTATACACCAAGCTTATCGTACTCAAGAAAGTTCTTCGGGAGAGCAGTTTTGGTGAGCTGATAGGCGGTAAATGCGGTCTCGTAAGAGCGGTGAATGTCTGTAAGCTGCGAGACCGTAGTTCCGATCCCGACATAGACATCGGAGTTATTCTGACAGACATCGTAGAGCTTCTGAGATATATCGTTTACAGATTCACCGGCAAACAATACGATCAGATGCTTCCCTTCTTCATATACGATTCCTTTAGACATGAAATAACGGATCTTCTTTTCCAGCTGTTCCAGGTAAGAATTACCGGAATCACTGTCATAAGTGTGGCAGCTGATCATGAGGACAGTATAGTTCATGTCGCGGAAGAATCCATTGCTTTCCAGAGGACTCAGATAGGAGTCTTCATTCTCGGGGTAATAGATCGCATTTTTCAAAGCAGCGGCAAGACTGGTCTCGCGGTGTTCGTTTTTTAATAGAATCTCAGAAAAGATCCGCATGATATCGATGAACGGAGTGTCCCAGGAAGTGGAGAACAGCGGAAGCTGTATTTCATTGCAATAGTCGATAATCTCCTGGGAAAATGCAGGACGTGATTTTACAGAGATGATCAGTCCGCTGGCGTGTGCGTCTTTCAATGACTTTAAGAACTCTTTCAGCCAGTCCTGAGAGGTAAAATTCAGACCTGAGTTAAAGATCAGTTCATCACCGTGGAGCAGATGGGAGAATTCACCCTGTTCGACGGTATGGATCCAGGTTACTTCTTTATCATAAAAACTATTGGTATGAAGGATGACATCAAATTGGTTGTTAATTGCTTCATACAGGGACTGTAATTTAATTGCCATAAGTGTGGTCCTCCTGATATATGTTGATCAGAGTATAGATATATTTTATCATAATTGTGTGTGACACACAATTTATGGAATAAAATCTGTCGATTAAAACTATATTCATAGTGAATTTCATGTGATATATTGTATGAGAAGTACAAAAGAATGAATATTCAACCCCGAAAAATGTGCTTCTAAAAAATCCATTCTCTAGATTTTTAAAAGACTAGGCTCTCTGGCAAATGCCAGAGAGCCTTTTCCTGTAATGCGTTTGATGGTGTAGGTTCTAATGGATTAAGGTCCGAATCTGCCAGGTAGTGAAAAATCTGTACACATCAACTATTGATTGCTCATTTCACTAGAACGGTCTGGTGTTCACGTTTGTGACGGCTCTTTCGATATTCAGTAGGAGATATTCCATGATATTCTTTAAATATTTTTGAAAAGTAAGAAGGAGAATTGAATCCACAGATCTGACTGATATAGTCTACAGACCAGTCAGAGGTGAAAAGAAATTCTTCACTCTGGGTGATGCGAAAATCCAGTATATATTTTTTTAATGGAACACCCATCTGCTTTGAAAAAATCTCTGAGAGATAGGAGCGATTCAGGCCCAGTTTGTCTGCAATATATTGAACAGTCAGATCCCGTCCGTAGAAATCTTCTACAATGGAAATTGCCCGTTGGACATGACTTTCCGAATTTTGACGACTTTTTCTTTCTGGAAGTTCTTTGGAATCTTCGATAAATGTACCGACTTTTGAAAGAAGGAGAAGAAGGATTCCATTCGTATACAGATCATTTTTTGTATTGTTATTTTTTATGGAAATCAGAATATCGAGGAGATCTTTAATCTCTTCAAAGACTTCTGTAGAAAGTTCCTTGGTAAGTGAGGGGTAACCGAATCCAAGACGATGCATGAAATATGGTGCAAGTTTACCATTGAAACCGACCCACGAATATGTCCAGGGGTCTTCCTTATCGGCCTGATAGAAGACCATCTGATCTGGTTCGACCAAAAAGAGTTGATTTTCTGTAATCTGATATTCTGTTTTATTTACTACAAGGCGCCCTTTACCGGAAAGAACGAAATGCATAAGATAATAAGGTCTTGTTCCAGGGCCATAGGAATGAAGTGGAAGGCATTCTGAGTGACCACAGAAACGAAGTTTTATATCATTCCAGTTGGTGTCTCTGTATAGATTTAATTTTTCTATTTCCATATAAACTCCTTTCAGCGATGTGAATATCAGACAAAATTTATAAATTACCCAACAAAAGTGACTAACATGATAATAAGATTATAGTATATGATATCAATGTAGACAAGAGAAAGAAAAGACAAAAATAATCTAAAAAATCAGACACGAAACGAATCGATTCAAAATCACAGAAAAAGAAAAAGCTATAGTTATGAGAAAAAAAGTCAGTTTGCAAAAAGTGACCTGTATTTTGTGCACCCGAAAATAATATAGAAAGGTAAGGGAAAAGATATGTTAGAATTTGCAAAAACACCACCGAAAGGATGGAATAGTTGGGACGTGTATGGAGCGTCTGTCACAGAAGAGGAAGTAAAAAGAAATGCAGATATTATGGCAGAAAAGCTTAAAGTATATGGATGGGACTATGTTGTCGTAGATATTCAATGGTATGAGCCGGGGGCTGAGTCTGCAGCATATCGTAAATTCGCAGATTTGAAAATGGATGAATACAGTCGTGTACTTCCGGCCGAAAATCGCTTTCCAAGTTCGGCAGATGGGGCAGGATTTGCGCCACTTGCGGAGTATGTACATAAACTTGGCTTGAAATTCGGTATTCATATTTTGAGAGGAATACCAAGACAGGCTGTTCACGGAAGAATGCATATCAAAGGTACGGACAAAACAGCAGATCAGATTGCTGTTAACAGCATTTGTCCATGGAATTCAGATATGTATGGAGTGGATATGTCAATTCCGGAAGGACAGTTATATTATGATTCTCTTATGGAACTGTATGCTTCATGGGGAGTTGATTTCATTAAGGTAGATGACATTGCATATTCAACGATTTACAGAGATTCTCATAGAAAAGAGATTGAAGGTATTCGAAAGGCCATTGATAAAACGGGACGGGAGATTGTACTTTCCCTTTCACCGGGACCGGCAAGACTTCAGGATGGAAGCTTTCTCCAAAAGAATGCCAATATGTGGAGACTTACAGACGATTTCTGGGATGAGTGGGAATTGCTCTATGATATGTTCGATCGTTGTAATTATTGGTCGCCATTTATCCGTAAAGGAAACTGGCCTGATTGCGATATGCTTCCGCTTGGACATATTGGAATCCGTTCCGGTGAGCGTGGAAAGGCAGACCGTATGACTTGCTTTACGAAACCGGAACAAAAGACAATGATTACATTATGGTCTATCTTCCAGTCGCCACTAATGTATGGCGGGGAACTGGCTGATCTGGATGCCTGGACTCTTTCACTGCTGACGAATACAGAGGTAAATGAAATGCATCGCACGCTGGAAGGACAGAGACAGGAGTACAGAGATGATGAATGGATCGTCTGGTCCGGTGAAAATAAGGAAAGTACATATATTGCAATCTTTAACGTATCAGATGAAAAGAAAGAAATTCCAGGTAAATTGACAGAGCGATATCTTCGAAAAGATGCAAAAGAAATCTGGTCAGGAAAAAAGGTAACAGAAGGAACAGAAGAAGTAGAAAACCATGGCTGTGTACTGTATCAGATGAAAAGAATATGATGAACGTTAGATAGGAGGAATGAAGTGATGGACACAATAGGGAAGAAACTTGGTCTGAAAGAGAAGATGGCCTATGGCTGTGGTGATGCGGCAAGTAATATTATCTGGGCATCTACGGGAACATTCCTGATGTTCTATTATACAGACGTGGTAAATATCAATGCGGCAACGATTGGAGTCATTTTTCTCATTGCCAGGGTGATCAACGCAGTTGTTGCGTTACTTACAGGATGGTTGATTGACAATACACATTCTAAATATGGAAAGGCAAGGCCTTGGCTTTTATGGTTTGCAGTTCCATTTGGAATCGTAACATTTGCAATTTTTGCAGTTCCGGATGTAGCAAAGCTGTATCAGATTATCTATGTATTTATTGCATATAATGCGATGATGAGTGTTTATTCTCTGATTAATATTCCATATGGATCTATGGCTACAATGATGACCAAAGACCAGTATCAGAGAACATTGTTAAATATCTTTCGTCAGTTGTTTGCACAGATTGCAAGTCTCCTTGTTACAGCAGGAACACTCCCATTGATAAACTTTATGACAGAGTATGTGGGGGAAAAGAAAGCGTGGAGTATCGTATATGGAATATTTGGAGTTATTGCAGCAATTCTGTTCTTTTTATGTTTTGCAGGATGTAAAGAGAGAATTCATGAAAATGAAGAGACGAAGACAGAAAAGATTCGTGTTGTTGACGGAGTAAAAGCAGTGTTGAAAAACAAATACTGGCACATGCTGATGGTGATATCCATTTGTATCAATATCTTCTTTCAGGCCATCAGTACGGTAAACACATATTATAGTAAAGCGGTTCTTCATAATAGCAGTATGATCAGCATATTGAATACGGCTTATATCGTTCCTGCAATTGCAACCTTTTTCTTTGTACATCTGGTTGTGAAGAAGTATGGAAAAGGAAAGACTACGATGTTTGGATGGATGATTATCTGTGTCAGCTATGTGATACTTTTACCATTTACAGAAAATACAACAGTACTGATAATCACAGCTGCTATGCGTGGCGTGGGATATTGCTTCCTGCTTGCAGTGTCTTCTGCAATGGTAAGTGATGCAGTTGAATATGGAGAATGGAAAACGAAAATTCGTGTCGAAGGTCTGACATTCAGTATGCAGGGATTTGTAGGAACAATTGCGGCAGGTATTGTTACGGCAGTCATCGGATGGGTACTCAACTTCAGTAAATATGATGGAACACTTTCATTTGCTGATACACAGGCAGGATCTGCAGTACTTGCAATTAAACTGTTGTTTATCGCAGTTCCGTTTGTTGTTGGAGTATTGAATATTATATTGTTAAAATTTTACAAACTTGATAAAATGTATCCGCAAATCATTGAGGATTTAAATAAGCGGAACGGAAAATAAGTGGGGAATGTATATGAAGACAAGCATATCAGAAAAAATAGCTTATGGTATGGGAGATGTTGCGTGTAATGTAGTATATGCACTCACATCTGGTCTTATCGTATATTTTTATACAAATGTAATCGGAGTATCAGCAGGAGTAGTAGGTACGATCCTGCTGGTATCTAGAGTGTTTGACGGTGTCTCAGATCTTTTGATTGCCCAATTGATGGATAAGATTAATTCCAGACATGGAAAAGCAAGAGCGTGGATTCTGTGGATGGCCGCGCCGTATGCGGTTTCAGCTACGGCACTATTTGCAGTCCCATCGCATGCGGGCAAAATGGTACAGGCAATCTATATCTTTGTTACTTATAATTTGTGTACGACAGTTGTCTACACGGCATTAAATCTTCCATATTCGGCAATGGCGCCGTTGATGACAAATGATGAAGAGGATCTGGCTAAATTAAATATTTTCAGAATGTCTATGTCGCCTGTCAGCAACATGATTGTAACCGCCTTATCACTGCCACTGATTAACTTTCTTGGTGGAGATCAGAGGGCATGGATTATAGTAACGGCGGTATATGGAATTATTGCGTTTGGAATGCTAATGTGGACCTTTTTAGGAACAAAGGAACGTTTTCACACGAAAGCGGCAGCAGAAGCGGAAAATCTTCCGTTCCTGGTTCGCCTGAAAGCAGCTTTACAGAATAAATATTTTATTATTATGTTCTTGATGGTAATGGCACTTGCTTTATATCAGAATGTCAATGGAACAGTATCTACTTATTATGCGCAGTATGTGCTTGGAAATGCGGAAATTATGGGAGTCATGCAGACGTGTGAGAAAATTCCGTGGATTCTTGGGATTATCTGTATGGCACCATTGATTAAGAAATTCGGAAAGCGTAATCTGGTCCTGGGAGGAGCTATCATATGTATTGCTGCTCAAGTTATTTTGATGATTAATCTGGAAAATATAAAATTAGTTTTAGTGGCTTCCATTCTGCGGGGACTCGGAGAAGCTCCGATTAACGGACTTACGTTCACCATGTTGGCGGATGTGATTAATTATGGCCATTGGAAAACAGGAATCCGTGTGCATGCGTTGATATTTTCAACCTTTACAGTCGGGCAAAAATTTGGTGGCGGTGTGGCCGGATGGGCAATCGGTCAACTGATGCAGCTATCCGGATTTACCGGAAGTGTTACAGAGACAGTGGAAGCTGTCGCAATGATTAAAAATTTGTATATTTACGGAGTGATATTGGCATGGGGATTAATTGCAATTTGTATGTTGGCATATCATCTGGACAAGGAATATGATCAGGTGCTGGCAGAATTGAAATGAAAAACCAGTTGGAATGGGGATTCGTCGAGAAAGCTGATCAGATGTAAAAAATCGTTAATATTTTAATTACTTTTGGACGTGTTGCATTTTATATCGTCCTATGTTACATTGACAACAGAGTACAAAAAGAATCAGAAAGAGCCAAAAAACAGTGCCCCTCTAACAACAGAGACCGGAACAGGATAACCGGCAGACAAGTATGTCTTAATCATGACAAATATACATCGGATATGCCGGTTGTATCGAATGCATCATGTACTACGAATTGTCTTGCACCAATCTGTAAAGTTCTGGAAGATAATTATGGAATCGAATATGGGCTGATGTCAACGATTCATGCTGCAACTGCAAAACAAAAGGTTGTGGACAGCCGTTCCCAGAAAGACTGGAGAACCGGACGTTCGGCATTTGGTAACCTGATTCCATCTACAACGGGAGCCGCAAAAGCAATCTCACTTGTCATTCCGGCTTTAAAGGATAAGATGAGTGGTATCTTCAGATTTTATCGGAGATTCACATGCATCGATCTTTGATGCAAGGCAGGGAATTCAAGTGAATTCCCACTTTTTCAAGGTCATCTGTTTCTATGACAATGAGTGGGGATATACAAGTCAGATATTCCGGCTGATAGAGCATATGGACAGGATAGATCACAATCGCTAATAATTAAGATGACGACAGGGGCATGTAAGATCTGATTCTGATGTAACACGTTTGATTTTATATCATACACTTCTGTAAGGGACATATGGATTCGTTATTACGATTATGAACCGGACAAGATGCGGACAGAAAAAAGCAGGCAAAGCTTTTGCTGTCCGCAGAAAATAAGAAAAAATCTGAAAAATAAAAATTTTTCGGAAAATTCAAAAAAACACTTGCCAAACAACCGAGTTTATGATATATTAAATCTCGGTCGTGTGAAAAACACAATGACAAATAAATATACGGCTCCATGGTCAAGCGGTTAAGACATCGCCCTTTCACGGCGGTAACACGGGTTC
>ERZ773269.1477-NODE-1477-length-21997-cov-46.008796_pt1 | contig 21997 bp, 21 predicted proteins | sample MGYA00511958_ERZ773269 | MGnify/ENA primary metagenome ERZ773269 (study PRJEB29015, sample SAMEA2737761) | human gut metagenome | biome: human gut; feature: human-associated habitat; material: faeces | place: China | collected 2012 ... | reverse complement strand
ATATAAGAGAGAAAGGACATAGTATACACTTTTATATAATTTGCAACATCCCCACTAACCCTAATTTGTAAAACCAATTTATCTTATCCAAAATCAAAATTGAAAAAATAAAAAGAGTACAGGATGAACTGAGAAATTAAAATCAATTCAACTGTACTCTTTATTTTTATTTTAAAGTTTTTATTTTTATATTTCAAATTCTATCCAATAGGAACTATATATAAATAATTACCCTACTATTATAATCACCTATATTTATTATATTTTAAATCAACATTTACAATTACTACAATATTTTGAAATAATAAAAGATAAATTAAAGACCGTATTTTATTTTTATACGCTCAAGTTTTTTGCCGATTGGTTTTATTAGTACAAAGAGGAACACCACATTTGAAATGGCATAGGTAATTGTAACAGGGATTGCAGTTACAATATTTGCAATAAATCTTGAAAAGTTAAATGTACCGTCATACCAAAATGTTGTCCACACATCCATAAGAAATGAGAATAAAACACCGGCTAATGCACCGAAAACAAGTAGAATAATAATATTCTTCTGAAGAACTTTAGCAAGTAACCCTGCAAGTAATCCAATCAGTCCCCAAGCAAACATTTGGAATGGTGTCCATGGTCCTTGACCGAAAATAAAGTTAGAAATTAAAGCCGTAAATGCACCACAAATAAAGCCATATTCATAACCCATATAAATACCGGTTATCACCACCATTGCAGTTACCGGCTTAAAATGTGGAATAAATGAAAATAGAAATCTACCGGCTACTGAAAGTGCAATCATTACTGCTAAGATAACTAACTTTGTGGTGTTGGTGTCCTTCTTTTCAAAGGTCAAAAATAGTGGTACTAAGGAGAACAACGCCACACAAAGTGACACCCATGCATATGACCTATCCTTAAAAACCAACACACCTAATATAACTGCAAGTGGTACTAATATTATCAGAAATGAAAGTTTAATTATTTTCTTAGCCATTTTGTTCCTCCTTAATTAGAGAAACTACATCATCAACAGTAACTGCATTTGCGAATTTATCACGAGAAATTCTGCTTGATGCTGTGGTGTAGAAATTATTTTTTGAGAAAAATTCTTGTGGTACAAGTGAGGACAGCACTTCCCCATCAAAGAAAAGACCACATCTGTCTGCTACTATTGAGGCAAATTCCACATCATGGGTTACTGTAATAATTGTTACGCCATCAGACTTAATCTCTTGCAAAATCTTGCTTAAAGACAGTTTACTGTAAGCATCCACACCCTTAGTAGGCTCATCAAGTAAGAGAATTTTCGGTTCAGAAATCAAGACTTTTCCTAAAGCACATTTCTGTATTTCACCACCACTAAGGTCATAAGGATGGTTTTCTAATAAGTCATTTATACCTAACTTTTCAGCTACTGAATTTATCTTATCTTCATAAGCCGATTTTTCAATTTCCTTAATTTTGCAAAGCTCTGTATAGTCATCAATGACCCTGGATTTTAGGAAAACCGATTCAGGGTTTTGTGGCAACATTGCAACACCAAGTCGGTTAAAATCGGCAGTGGTTTTCTTAGTCATTTTGTTGTTATCAATTATAACCTTGCCTCTGTATGGCTTTAGAAGTCCTGCAAGAATTTTCAAGGTTGTGGTTTTGCCTGAACCGTTACCACCTAAAATACAGAAGTGTTCACCTTTTTTGATACTTAAATTTGTACCGGAAAGAATGTCATTTCCACCTTTTTCATATCTAAAGAATACATCCTTTAGGGTGATAATATCTTCTGTATTCGGAATAGTATTTCGCAAAGGTAATTTTCTTTCAGAGAAATTTAAGTTAATAAAATTTCTACCTTCCTTTACTGTTAAAGGACATTCACCTTTACTGCCGGACTTTTGCCAAATTCGTACTGCTGAAGGGAAACCTTGTGACATAGGGTGGTTACTGAGCTTTTCACACACATTCCTAGGTGTATCGTAACAAATCACCTTGCCATCTTCCATAACTGCAACCTTATCGGCAATAGGGAAAACCTCTTGCAATCTATGTTCAATAATAATTACAGTAAGTCCAAGTTCATCATTGATTTTCTTTAAGGTTGTAATAAAATCATTGGCAGTTATAGGGTCAAGCTGAGAAGTAGGTTCATCAAGAATAATAACATCAGGTGACATTGCCATAACTGAGGCAAGGTTCATTAACTGCTTTTGACCACCTGAAAGTTCAGTAGTCTTTTTCCTAAACAAACCTGTAATTCCAAAGTAGTTTGCCATTTCCCCTACTCTCAGTCTAATATAGTCAGAATCATAACCTAGGCTTTCAAGACCAAAGGCAAGTTCATGCCACACCTTATCCGTAACAATTTGTTGGTCAGGCTTTTGGAATACAAAGCCGATTTTTTGTGCAGAAATTTTGTCATCTAGCTTTTCTACATCTTCACCCTTATAATAAACTGCACCTTGCTTTTCCCCATGTGGTGCAATTTCTTTTTTTAACATTCTAAGCAGTGTAGTTTTGCCACTACCTGACTGACCACACACCACAACAAAGTCACCACTGTTAATAGATAGATTCACATTTTGTAGTGCAAAGTTTTCCTTATTCGGATAAGAAAATGTTAAATCTTTGATACTGAGTATTTCCACACAATCACCTCCCAAACCTCTGATACAAATGGTATAAATGATAATAAAGCAAAACTAATATATACAATAACTTGACTAATACCAAAATTAAAATTTGAAATTTCCGGATAAAAGCTAAAGTCAGTTACTCCCATAGCCATTCCCACAATTACTATGCCAAAGAAAATTACAATAGCAAGTAGATACATAAAGTCCCTTGACCTAAATTTGTACATAGAAAAGTGGGTTCTTCCCTTTAGTCCATAACCTCTTGCTTTCATTGATGAGGCAGTTTCTACAGAATTTTCAAGTGACCAAGTTATTAGTGCAGAAAACACCTTTAGTTCACTTGTGATTTTATTTACAAAGCCTTTTCTGTCATACAGACCTATTGAACTTTGTACATTTCTGATTTCATGTAGCTTTTCTTTAAATAAAGGAATGAACCTTAGTGCCATTGACAGTACAAGGGAAAGTTTAGGAATAGCTTTACCGAAAAGATAAAGAAACTTATCGGTAGTCATAATTAAGCTATAGCACTTGCACCAATAGATAACTGCCATCAGCATTAGGGCAATATCCGTACCGTAAATAATAGCCTCCATAGTTACAGGGTTGCCATTCATAAAGAATAGTGGTGTTACACCGTTGTGTGAAAATAGTGGATTGATAATTGTTATCAATAGGAACATAGGAATGTAAAAGGTCAAATCTTTTAGAAACACCTTTATATCTTGAATCATTAGGAAAAACAAAAGTCCACCAACTAACCCTACACCTAAAATTATAGGGTTTGTGCTAAACATAGAAATTACAATTTCACTTAGAAAATACACCATTAAAACTGCCGGATGAATTGTGGCAAAACTTTTTAACTTGTTACTTTCCATTGTTTTCCTCCACAAAATCACAACCAACATCTCTGCCTAAATCACAGGTATAGGACCAGACAATATCGTCACCGTCTTTTAAAGTATAATTAGAACAACCATACTTAGGAAACTTATTGTTCACCTTATACATCCAGCCTGATAATTCTCCACAAGAATATTCATAAAGGTAGTTAATACCCTCAATATAGGCACTACCGTATTTATTTAGGTCAGCACCCTGATATTCCATTTGGATTTTCTTGTAGCGAGTTACTCTGTCAAGAATATCAAAAACAGTATCCTTTGGGTTAAGCACAAACCTAGTTTTCTTTAGAATATAGCCATCCTTTGGAATATACTTTTCTAAGTTTGAATCTAGCTTATCCTTATTGTCAAAGACAGTTTTACATTCTATTGTCATTGTTACTGTTTTGCTATCCGGTTTAATATCGTCAACATGGGTTAGGTAATATTCATCAACTGATTGAAAGTCTGTACCCATTATTAAGATAATTACTACTATTATACCGGCAAAAATTGCAAGAATATCTTTCTTCACTATTCTTCCTCAAAATCAATTTCTTTTTTCTTCTTAATTCTTTTTCTGATTCGTAAAACTACAAATAGTATCAGTAGTACTGCCACAACTGTAAGTACTGCAAAAACTATAATATTTCTTGTTTTTTCACTGACTACTGCTAAGGCTCTTTCTGTATCATCAAAGCCTGAAACTTTTGTTTTGTCATAATGGCTTAAACTGTTGTAGTCAGCAATTACCTTTTCAATTTTATCCTTATCGCTGATTTTCACATTATCAATAGGATAAAGTGAATTGATAGTAGTATTAATTGAATTTATTTTTTCCTGTATTTTTTCTATTTCTGCTTTATCATTTTTCAGAGTAGAAACATACTTTTCATTTTTACTGTACTGTGCCTTTTCCAATAAAGCTAAAACATCACCGTAATTTTCTGTAGTTAAATTTTTAGGTAAATTATTAATCTTTTCAATATCTTTATCAGTCAAAGGACTTTTCTTAGAAATTGTATCGGTAAAGTCATAAAGTGACTTTTCTCCATTTACATAACGAATGTATGATGAAAGTGCAAGTAAAGTTTGTTCACTAGCCATTGAATTTGATTTACCTGCTACTGCTGTAGGGTTGTCCTTATCATTTACATAAGAATGAGTAAATCCACCATCGGAAGTTTTGTACTTCATTATAGCTGACAGTAAGGTGTTGTTACCTTTGATAAACCTTTTATCGGTTTGAGCATTAATATTAAGTGCAGAAAGTGCGATTACAACTTGACTTGAACTTTCTACATTTTCAGTACCCCAACTAGTAAAGCCACCACTGTTCTTTTGACTTTTTGAAAGGTAGTTAAGTGCCTTGTTAATAGAGTCTTTTACATTTTTATAATCTTGATTTTTAGCAAGGGACTGTAGAGCCATTGCAGTTAAATCAACATCAGAGTCACCACTAGTTAAAGCCCATCCACCATCACTGTTTTGAGCTGAGATTATACTGTTAATAATGCTTTCCTTACTGTTAAGTGCATTACTTGGTACAGAATAGTTGTTACTGTCAAGTGCAATTAATGCCCAAATGTAACCGTTGATACCTTGTCTACCTAAACCATCTCTGTTATATGTACCGTCAGCAATTAGGTTGATACTGTTACCGGTCTTATCTTTGCCAAATTCTGTAGGATTACCACCACAAGCTAAAACAGAAAGTGTAATTCTGTGCCATTCTGTTGACTTATATTTACTTAACTTCTGAGGAGTTTTGTATGACTTTTCCACATAGTCCTTTAAAGATGTTAAATATGCGTTATAGTCATCATCATAACCAAGCCTATTCATAGCAATAGGATACCAGTCACCATTAGTAGTACCGGCATAAGTTAGGTATTCACCGGTAAAAAGATTACTGTCTTTACTGACTTTTTGGTCAGACTTTTTCCAATTTATAATATTATCACAAATAGTTTTTAATTCTTTTGTAGAATATATTTTACTTTCAGCACCATAGGCAACTGTTACGGTAGAAAGTATCATCACCATTACAATTACACAAGGTATAATCTTCTTAATCATTTTCATTACTTATCACTTTTCTTCTTAATCATCATAATTAATGTTCCTAAAACCACTGCAAGAATACCTATCACAAAAATCATAATAAGGTTGATAAACACATCCTTATAGTCCTTTGACTTTGTAATTACATTAGATTTTTTATTTTCTTTAGTAGAATTATTAGTTACTGTGGTACTTTCTGTTGTCGAAGTTGTAGTGTTGCTCACTGTTGTACTTTCAGTATTAGAAGTAGTTTCTGCTACTGTTTCTTCACTACTATTACTACTGTTATCCCTATTATTATTTACAACACTATTAACTGAATTATCATTAGGCTGATAATTATTTGTGTTGTTATATGTAGGGGTAGTTTTATTTTCTGTTGTAGAATTATAACTACCTGTTGTATAAACCACCTGAGTATTTTTTGTTACTTTAGTTGGATTAGTAGTTGTAGCTTTATGTGTAGCAGTTGGCTTTGTAGTGACAGGCTTTGTTGTTGTAGCCTCTGTTACAGTTGGGTCATAAGGCTTTTCATACACATCGGTCATATTATACAAGAAATTCTTGTTATTGCATAGCCTATAATAAGCCACTAAACCGTAAAAACCTTGTTCGGTAGCCATTTGATTATAGTTACTGCCTTTAGTGTGGGAAAAACCATTTCCAACATAATAAGAAAGCAAAATGTCAACAAGACTTTTGCCATTCTTAATAAATCTTTTATCTGTGTCAGGGTTAATACCTAATGAGCAAAGTGCCACAATAACTTGACTTGTACTTTCACTGTTAACAGTACCAAAGCTAGAAAATTCTCCTGAAGAATTTTGCATCTTAGTCAAAGCAGTAATACCTCTGTCAACCGACTTTTTTACTTCTTCATTAGAATTATAATACTTAGCCAAAGAAGTAACAGCCATTGCAGTAATGTCAGGGTCAGGTGTATTACCGATTAAAGCCCATCCACCGTTACTTAGTTCTTTACTTATAATATATTCAATTAGATTTTCCCTAGTAGTTTGGTTGCTAGGATTTTCATTTGTTGGAATTTCGTAATTGTTACTGTCAAGTGCAATTAATGCCCATATAGGACCGTTGATACCTTGCCTTTTTACCTTATTAAAATCAGATAAATAACTTAAAAGGTTATAACTGCCTACATTAGTAACATCACTGCCTATTGAAGTTAGTGAAAGGATAACCCTTGAATACTCTGTGTATTTTGCAGTAGATAAAACTCCATTCTTCTCCACCAAAGTATTTACTACATTATTCTGATATTTTTCAAAGTAGGATTTGTCTATATTTAAATCAGACCTGGCAAGACCGATAACCTCCCACTCACCACCGATTGAACCTACAATTGGGGATTGCTTAGCAAGGTACTTTCCTGTAGCGTTATATTCTTCCCTACCCTTTAGTGAAGTACTAACCGAACCTACACTTATAATAGAAAGGAAAATTGCAACAACAATAGGCAACACTAGGAACTTACTTTTTCTCTGCATTTTTCTTTTCCTTTTTATTTAGTTTAAAAATCTTTAGGTATGCAATATACACACCCTCAGCTACTGCAACTGCAGTAACAATAATAAACATAATATATATGTAAACATCACTAACACTACTACTACCGTCAGTTGCAAAACAAGTTGTACAACTAATAATAATTAGCAGAATTATTGACATTATAGTCAAAGTTAATTTCTTAATTTTCATAGTTTTATTTTCTTTATTAGAATTTTTATTCTTCATTATTTTTCTCACAATTTTTCTTGTACTGAGCTTTTCTTTCCTTTGCTCTTTTTTGTTTCTCTTGTTTTACTAATAATTTTTTGTCATCCCTAGGTGGCTTTACTCCTGCCTTTTCCAATGCTCTTGGCCATGGACCTAGGTGGGACTTTATCATCATAACTTGCCAATCTGTAAAGTCACTTTTCTTAGGTAATTCATTATTTTCATTAAATTTATTCTTTATAAGAATTATGCAATCTTCTTTAGTTAACTTTTCTTCCATTATTTCTCCACTGTAAATATGGAAATAACTGATACTCCCCTAAGGAAGTATCAGTTACCCCTATAAATTTAATTATTTTGAATACATATAGAATGATGCACCGATTAATGTTTCAAGTTCCGGATTGGCAATATACTTCTGAATCTTTGTTGCAGATTTTACAGTAATTTTATCCATATGGTCAAACATAGCACATTCTTTCTGAACATCATTTAGTTCAGCTAACTTAGTAACATACTTCTGTAGTAATGTTGTATCCTGAACAGTTACTTCACCGTCTTGGTTTATGTCACCATAAATATAATTACTTCTCTTTACACCACAGTAAATACACTTGTCGTTTTCGAAAGTACAGAATTCTTCTTCACTTTCACCACAACCATCACAAGTCTTAATGTGTTTACCGTTTAATAGAGTTTCATAAGTGTAGTTATGAATATGCTTTTCACCATAGCAATATAGATAACCTTCTTCGTTAAAGAAGTAGATTTGACCTTCATCATCAATAGCAATCTGTTCGTAAGCATATGCTGCTGTACTTGTTGTTGAAAGGTTGCTTAACTGCTTTAGTTCACCGGAAGTGCTGTTTGCATTATCCTCTAGATAATAAATATTACCCGGTGCATTGTATGACTGAACATAAATATAAACATTACCTGTTTCTTCTTCGTAACCTGTTGAAAGAATTGGGTTACTCTGAATTTTCATACCGATTTTGTTAGTTGTATAGATAGTGCTTAAAAAGTTATTGTCATTAGGATTGCCGTTGATAACATCAATAGTACCACCCTGACCTGCTACATAAATTCTGTTGTTATATACAACAGGTGCACATACAGTTTCTTGGCTGATAGTAGCAGATTTATAAGTTTCCTTATCAAAGTCACCATTATCATTTAGCTTAACTGCATGTAGGTTTTTCTGCTTGTATGAACCCCAATATAGATAGTCTGTTGTGCTATCGTAAGCAAGTTCACCACCAATATTAAAAGTAGTAGTACGGTTTTCATCATACTTATACTGATACTTAATTGTGTTTGTCTTGTAGTCAACACAGTAAATATCATTTGTTGCTACTACATAGTAGTAATTATTAGCAAATACACCTTGTGACCAGTTAAATGAGTCACCACCAATAGTACCTTCACCAACCTGAGTTAGTACATTGTCACTATTTTTATTTACCTTATAAATGTTACCGTTACAAACTAAGTAACCCTTGTTGTACTGCATAGGGTGATACTGACTAAATGTACCCTTAACTTTACCAAGTGACTGTAGAGTATCAATGTCAAATGCTTCAATATCATTTGAAGTTGAAACGAAAATCATTCCGTCACCATATGCAACATAGTCATAGTAGAATGCTGTTGAACCTGCTACTGCAACAGTTTCGCCTTTACCTGTCTTTGTGTCAACCTTATGTAGGTTACCACCACCTGTTGCATATAGGTAATCGTCAACAATTACTGACTGACCGGCATAGTAAGAACCCCAAGAACCCTTAGTTCTGTTAAGTTCATAAGACCACTTTTCTTCAGGATTGTTCTTTACAACCTTAGTATCGGTTACTTGATTACCGTCCTTAAAGTTGTTCATAGCACCGGCCCACTCAACATTGTGAGTGTCCTCAGGTTCATCAGGTGTTGACTGTTTTGCATCGTCAAGTGCCTTAATAGCATTATCAATCTGTTCTTCTGTTACATTCCAAGTGTTTAATAGCTTAACTGCATCTGTATAAGCAGTACCGTATTCACTCTGAGCATTTTCGTCATTAATATCAGCAACATAAGAAATAAGGTCACTTCTATCTACAAACTTATTTGTAGTATCAAAGCTCATCATACCCCAGCTAATACCAACATCTTCACCATAGCCGTAAAGAGTGTACTGAAGTCTTACAACACTACCGTCTGTATAGTGAGTTGTGTCTGCCTTGTCAGCATAGCTAACACCACCTGCACCAACATCAATACCCTTGTTATCTACAGTAAACATCCAACCACTGTATGAAGTGTAGTCAAAAGCCTGAAGAACATCGTCCTTTGTTCTACCATTTACATTTTTACCAAGAGCATTCTTAATGTCTGAAGGAATTTCATCAGAAGTCCAATTTTCAGGTTCGCCACCATCTTTGATACCTTCTAGGTAGTAGTTTGAAATATCACCTGTAAATGTACTTCTGTCACCTAACATTCTTTCTGTAATATCTGCCAAAGAGTCACCCTCATAGTAACCAACCTTAATTGGTTCTTGAATGAAACCTTGACCAAGAGTGTTTCTTTCAACAGTCATATAAATATAACCGTCAAAAGCCTTTTCTTCTTCTGCACTAAAAGTTGCTACTGTTGAAATAACAAGAGCTAGTGCAAGAAATAATGATAATAATTTCCTCATTGTTTTCTCTCCTTATTGTTTTTATATAATATCATAATGCAAGCTATAATTGCCAAAACAACTACACCTGCAATTATTATTAAAAAAATGAAAAATCCATTTACAGTATTAATTTCTTTTACAGAGTTATTACTACTTTCACTACTTAAATTATCAGAGTTATCAGAAACATTAGAATTATTATCTTCATTATTACCCTTAACATTTTCAGTATTGCTTACTGTTTCCTTACTGATATTTTTACTGTTATCAGTAACAGTTTCTTTTGTATCATTCTTCTTGTTATCAGTATTTTTATTTTCTCTAGAAGAATTATTATCTATACTATTAATATTGTTATCTGAATTACTTTTTACAGAATTTTTATTAACTGCTTTACTTCTATTACCGGTAACATTTTTCTTTGTGGTTTTATCAGTAATATTTTTAGTAGTTTTTGAAGTAGGAATTTTCACTTTAACAGTAACAGTATCACTGTCTTTTTTGCCTTCTCCATTGTCAAAAACAGATTTAACTGTAATTGCAGTATTGTCTTTTACCTTAAAATACTCATTATCACTATAACTTTTCCCATTATAATGATAAGTTACCCTAGAATAATAATTTTCCAAAGTTGCACTTATTGCAACAGTACTTTTACCTTTAGGCAAAGTTAAGGTATAGCTTTTATTATTAGTAGAAAAGCTAGGTGACAGCTTACCACTTGTAAAATGCAAATTCTTAATTTTTGCAATAGGGTTATTAAAGTCACAACCAATATCTTTACCAAGACCGGTAGCAGTAAACTGCCATTTAATTTCATCATTATTCTTTACATAAAATTCTGATGCACCTTTATTGATAAACCAATTGTTGTAGCTAATCATCCAGCCACTTTCACTACCAACAGAAAATTCACCTAAACCGTAACCGTCACTAACCTTTTTTCCACTGACTGTAGTAAAGTTGTCAATTGATGCAAGGTAAAACCCACCACCCATTTCAGGTTTACCTGTATATGCCGGTTTGATACCCTTTTCCTTTAACAATCTTAAGGTGACAGTTGCAATAGTATCGTTTTTATTAATTTTTACTTTGGTTTTGTTAATGATTTTCCCAAGCTGATGAGGAAAATCTCCCTTGTCACTACCACGGATACCATAGTCCTGAAAGCTAATAGTTACATAACCACTACTAGCAGAAACATTTACTATACCAAATGATAGGATTACTGTGATAGCAACAAGGATTAGAGCAAATAACTTTTTCATAAACACCTAAAATATAACACAAAATGGGCATAAAAAAACTCCTTGCAAAACGCAAAGAGACACCAAAACAAAACATTACCCATAGTAATGCTTTAAAAATGGTTACTCTTCTTACCCAAAAGTACTAAAACCTTGAATATAGCAAGTCATCTGGCTTAATTCACAGTAATGGCAGTTGCAACGGACTTTCACCGTATTTCCCTTGCCTATATTCTTATTCAATTACAAAGACAGTATACCACAATCTCCCCTATATTTCAACTTATATTTTTTAGTTATGAAATGGTATTAAGTAAAGCTATAATGGGGATTTTTGAAATCCTTTAAATGTTAAACATTAACAAAAAATCACTTTACAATATCATATAAATAGTATAAACTACTATTATAAATATGAAATGAGGTATTAATATGAAAAACTTAGACAAAATTTTTATGACATTATTTATTATAGGTACAGTATTCTTAGTTGTATCGGTATGTTTCTTCCGTCTTGCACCATTTGGTTTTAATGTTGCAATGTCTGTTCTAGAGGGACTTACTGCTGTAATTATGCTTGTACTTACCGGTATTTCTACTATCAAAAATCGTAAGTCATCAGGCTCATGGTATAGCAACCCATTCCAGGTAATCTTCTTCTCCGTTATCCTTATGGGTTGGGCTATTGCCGTATTCTTTGTAATGTAGTTAATTATAATCTTATGAAACATTCCGAAAATAAAAGTAATATAAATAAGTATGATAAAATATTAATGTTTCTTCAAATTATAGATATTATTTTTGTTGTAGTGCAAATATCTATATTCAAAAATGTTCCACTGTACATCAATATTATAATGACAGTAATATCAATCCCATTAGCTTTGTTAATTATTGTATATACAATTGTCAGCTACATAAAAAGTAAAAAATTATATGATGATTTATGGTGTGGTGCTAGGGATTATTTATTCTGCATTGCCCTATTAACAATAATAGTAGGATTAATACCCTATTTTGTAATGTGATTTTTGTTTTGGTATCTGATTTGAAGTAATTTCATTCTACAAATTATATAGCAAAGGTAAAATATGATTATAAACATAAAGACAAACCGTACAATAGAAGAAATCGAAAACACATTATCAAATCAAATTCTAGAAAAATATCCCAGAAGGTACAGTGAAAACAGAAAAGGTATCAACTGGGTAAGCAACAAAAAGGACTTTCTATGCTTATTTTATGAGGATGATAACAAGGATCGTTTTGGTTGTCAAACTACTGCAAAACCATTTTTCTACGGAAAATTGATTAAATTCAGAGGTAACTACAGAATAGTAGGCATTGCTTGTCTTAACATAGTAGATATTCTTATACTTCTGGCTTTACTCATAATTTCAATTTTTGGAGCTGATGAATTTTTGGAATTTGACAGTGAAACTCTGTTTGGCTTAGTCTTTGCTTGTTTTATCCTTGCAATTTTTGTTAATGACCTACTTATCGACACTAAAAAAATCAAGAAATATTTAATAGAAAAATTCGGATAGGAGATTTTAATTGAAAAACTTTAATATTAACTTAAAAATTAATGATGTAATGGCTGAGTCATCTTCTGTAGTACAACTTTATGTGAATGATGAAAAGTTGTGTAGCTTATGTGATGAAAACAAATATTATTCAAACAATATTGAAATTGATAATAATGAAGCTACTGTTCAGGAAAAAGCACATATCACAAAGGTTCTACCACCTTAAAAACTAATAATCCTATTAAGAAAGTATTTTCATATATTGTTCTGTTTATAGTCAATATTTTCTCAATTGCAGAAAAGTTAGAATGTCCCTATGAATTTAAGGATAAAATAGAAATTAATGTTACAGGTAATGAACCTTATATATCAATCAGTTTGTATAAACCGTCTGCAACAGAACAACCACAAATCTTTATTGATAGCAAGGATATTTCTTTTAAAGAAACAAAAGACTGCTATATTAACAAAACTGCATTAAAAGAAATTTATAATGAAAGAAAAAGGCTACTACTGTATTTTCAGTAGTAGCAAGTTTAATTTTCCTTATTGTAGGATTGGTTGGTATATTTCTAAAAAATTATACAACCTTTATATTTTCCTTAATCATTATAATGCTTTTTGTAGTGATGTATTTTTGTTCAAGAAATAGTCTTAACAAACAGTATAAAAATTTATTAAAAGTTAAATAACAGTTATAGGATTGATTCACTATGCTAAACAAACTGCACCTTGAAATTGAAAATAACAATGACTTTTCCAATAATTACACAGTAATGATTAACGGGAAAGTTATTAATATGGAAAAGCATAAGGATATTTTGGAATATAATTATGCAACAAAGTCAGATAAATGTGAAATTAATATTTACGGTGAAGATATTTGGAACAAAGATGAGTCTATACAAAGAAAGATTGTGTGGTTATCAATATTTGATTTTCAATTTGGAAATTCAATGGAGAACCTGCCTATCTCTGCACATTACTCAAAGAATTTTGATTTTAATGGGAAATCGGAATACAATCTGCACTTAACAGAAAAGGACTTTGTTAAAGTAGAAAAAAGTTCCTTGTCTTATTGGAACAAGTGTTCTCTCATACAAACAAATTTATGCACCTTGCTTTTAACTGTTGTTTTGGTTTTATTGGGATTTGTTTTCAGTAACTTTGTATTTAAAGTAATATTTTATATTATCGATTTAGCTTTAGTTTCCTTTATCTTCGTTGTGCTAAATAGGAAAAGAAAAGAATTGTATAAAAAATTATTCATCTTTTCAAATAAAAAATATTTTTAATTTTATCTGTTGGTAAAGATTAGTTAGATAAATTAGGGTTTTTCAATTTTGTCTATGGGTAAAGGTAAGTTAGTTTTTTATTGAGTATAAAGGAAAATTTGCAAAATTATCATACCTCATAATTATTACAATAGTATGGCTAACAGGTGTAGGGGACATCATTGATGTCCCGTTTGAAAATTAACCTTTTTATTTGTATTTTGTCCTTTGTAGATATTATAAATTTATAGTCTGTAAATAGGACAAAAATCCCATAGGTATCACACTTTCATTACGGGCGAACGATGTGTATAGTGTAGTAACATAGTTTACAAATCGTCCAAGGACATGGTTTACAGTTTTAGTATAATAGAAGCATCAAATATCAGGAGATGATAAGATGCCTTGGAGGTATAAAACTGTGAATCAAATAAGAGAAGAATTTGTAAGAAGAGTACTCAGTAATGAAAAGAGTAAAAGTGCTTTATGCCGTGAGTATGGTATAAGCAGACCTACTGCTGATAAGTGGATAAAGCGATATTTAAGTGGAGAACCGCTTGATAATAGAAGCAAGAAACCGTTTAAAACAGCAAACAGGATAAGTGAAGATATTGAAAGATTGATAGTAAATCAAAGAAAAAAAGAACCGGCACTTGGGGCAATAAAAATTCATAAAATATTGTCAGATGAAGGATATGAAAATTTACCATCTGTAAGTACTATTAATAATGTTTTGCACAGAAATGGATTAATTACAAAAGAAGCAAGTATATCAGCAACACCTTACAAGCATTTTGCAAAAGACAATCCAAATGATATGTGGCAAGCTGATTTTAAAGGAAATTACCTTTTAAAAGATGGTGTTCGTTGTCATCCACTTTCAATAATAGATGATTGTAGTCGATATTGTTTATGCGCAGATGTAAAATATAATGAAAAGCTGAATAGTACATATGCTAGTTTTGAATCCACTTTTAAGCAATATGGGTTACCAAAAGTACTGTTATGTGATAATGGAACACCTTGGGGAGCAAGTCAAAGTACATCCATAACAAAATTTGAAGTAAAACTAATGGAATTAGGTATTTTAACACTTCATATTCGTCCGTTAAGACCACAAACACAAGGAAAAATAGAAAGATTTAATCGTTCATTTAAAGAAGAAAGATTACGGTATTACATACCGAATAACATGGAAGAAGCTCAAGAACAAAGACTTGAGTATATGGAATTTTACAATAATAAGAGACCTCATTTTGCACTGGATCTTGATAAGCCGTCAGAACACTATGAGCATAGTAAAAGAAAATATCCTGAGAAAATCTCAGGATGGGACTATCCATATGGAACAGAAGTGCTAAAAGTAAAAAGCAGTGGATACATAAGATATAAAGGACAAGGGTATTTTCTTAGTGAAGGTCTATCAAACAAACAAGTAGGTATCGTACCATCTAAACAAGATGGAATATTGAATATTATATTTAGACAGTTTAGAGTGGCTAAATTGGATCTAGACAATCATACAATTATAGCAAGAAGAGTATATAAATTACATAACGATCCTAGAGCAAAAGTGTAAACGATGTCCTTGTATAGTTTGTAAACTTTGTTACTCTTGACACGATGTTCGCCCCTACAACTGTAAGCCATAATATGATATAAAAATCGGTACTGTTTATGCTACAAAATATTGTTGTATTATTAATTGTGCAATAACTTGGTATATAAGAGAGAAAGGACATAATATACACTTTTATATAATTTGCAACATCCCCACAAACCCTAATTTGTTGAATTGTTTTTAGAATAGCACAATCAAAATTGAAAAAACCTAATTTATAAACTTACTATCCCAACAAACAAAAATATTCTAAAAATTTTTAAACTTTTGCCTTATGGAAAGTATTATTTATAGAAGGAATGAAGAGCAAGGATAAAATCATTAAAATCACAAAAAACATAAAATTTTAAAAGATATAAAGATATTAAGAAATTCTAAAAGATAAAATACAACCAGCAAAAACAAATACATCTTAGAAAACATCTTAAATATCTAAAAGTTAAAAATACCGAGACGAACTGTATGAAGAAAGGTGTAATAATTACCGGTTCTATAATTGCAGTCGTAATTATCGGTTTAGTTTGTTTTGGTGAAAGTTTCCGACCCGGGGGTTACGGTGAAGAATATCACAAGGTTTGGAAATGCGACGGTTATGACATAAAAATCGACAGTTATGCAAGGAAGTTTCCTGATAATACTATTCTTGAAAAAATTACTATTGACGGAAAGAAATATGAATTAGAATTTGATGGTGGTAGTTTTGCAATCGGCACTCTAAACCACTATAAAGAAGATGGAGAAGAATATTCCAAACTTGATTCTGTAGTTGAGGGAGATAATTATGACAAAGGTTTCTTTGACTTTACCCTACATATAAACAAGGTTGTTGACTCTAAATACAGTTATCTAAAAGGAAAAACACTTGTGTTTCACAAGGAATAAAGGAGATTACTATGACTAATTTAAAAAAGCATCACAAAGCAACTATTGCGATTATTGTAACTGTCATTGTTGCTATCATTTGTACTCTAGCTTATTTATTTCTTAGCCTTATTGATTTTCACTTTTATTTTGGTTGGAAAGATGTGAAATTAAGCAATACAATTTCCATAAAAGTACCTAATGATTGGAATGAAAGTAAGGAAAATGGATTAATTTATTTTTCTAAAGGTACTTCTAATGATAAGGACAAGATAATACTTTTCCAAAGTAAAGCTGAGGATATGTATGACTTTGGTGAACCATTAAACAATAATGCAAAAGCTGAAAAGAATATTATCAGCCATAACTTTAAGAGTATGATAAAAGTTAACAGTGAAGTAAATTCATTAAGTACAGTACAAGGTGATGCAGTAATTTCTGCTGATAATGTTACATATAAAGCAAACTATGTTTCTTTTAATAATAATGATGAAGAAATAACATTCTACAGTTGGAATGATAATCTTGATACTGACACATTAGAAAAAATTGCTGATTCTGTATCATATAATTAAATTTATATAAGCAAAACCACCCCTAAAAGCATTTGCCTTTAGGGGTGGTTTAATAAGTAAAATTAAATTTTAAAGTAAATAATAAACTATATTAACGGTGCAACAAACTTAATTACTTTACCGATTAGTTTAATGTACCATTTATCATTCTTAATACTTTCATATGTAACTTGCTGACACTTAGCAAGTGTATCCTTATAGTCACTTTTAATATCTTCAATACACCTTGTACCATACATATATGTTGCACATTCAAAATGATGGTACAGACTTCTGTAGTCCATATTAATTGAACCCACAACTGACTTAACATCATCACTTACAAATACTTTTGCATGGACAAATCCGGGAGTATATTCATACACCTTTACACCTGCATCAAGCAATTTTTTGTAATGTGTTTTAGCCAATGCTTGTGCAACAAAGCTGTCTGAAATATGAGGCAAAATAATTCTAACATCAACACCTCTCTCAGCTGAAAATGTCAATGAATTTTCCAGTTCACCATCCATAATCATATATGGTGTCATAATATAAACATAGTCCTTTGCACGATTAAGAATATCCATATATACAGATTTACCAACATCATATTCATCAAGTGGACAATCACCAAATGGCATTACAAAACCATTGCTAAAGTAACCACCGGCAGAAAGACTATCCCCTACATTTAGGTACTTTGAAAAGTCACAATGTCTTTCATTTACACTCCACATTTGTAGGAACATTAGTGTAAAGCTATCTACTGCATCACCCTTTAGCATAACACCAACATCCTTAAAATGACCATACTTATGGGTATAGTTAATGTACTCATCAGCCATATTGATTCCACCGTTATAGGCAGTCTTACCGTCAATAACCATAATCTTTCTATGGTCTCTGTAATTATAATGTGTTGAAATAAACGGTGATACAGGTGAGAACACCTTGCAATGAATTCCAAGTTTCTCTAAGCTACTAGGATAAGTTCTTGGTAGTAATGCAAATTCACAAGTACCATCATACATTACCCTAACATCAACACCTTCATTTGCCTTTTTAATCAGTACTTCCAAAATATTATCCCACATATATCCATCATCAACAATGAAGTACTCCATAAAGATAAAGTCTTTTGCTTTATCAAGTTCAACAAGCATTGACTGAAACATCTTTTCACCTATTGGATAATAGGTAACATCAGTATTTTCATACAACGGAAATCTTCCTGATTTGTTTAAATAATAATTCAAATCAGCTACATCAGGACAAATTTCTTCTGCTTTATCAATAACAGATTTATCCTGTGTGATTTTATTTTTAGTATTTTTTAGTATATGAGTAACTCTTTTCTTCAGAATTCTGTGACCTATATCAACAGTAGTATAAATGTATAGCAATGCTCCGAATATAGGCAGAAAGGCCATTATAGTCAGCCAAGTAATTTTGCTTGATGCATCATGGTCACTATTCACAATCACTGTAATCATAAATATGTAAAATACTGCTGAGATTATGTAGTAATGTGGTGCTAACTGACTAAACTTTAAGAATAGACCAAGTAAAACTAATATTTGCAAAGCAAGAAGAACCAGCACAATTCCAAATCTGCTGAAAACCATTGAGATTATACCCTTTTTAAATGCTATCTTCTTTTTGCCTTGTTCTTGATTTTTCATAATTACCTCCCATAATTAAAATTTATTTACCACTCCTCATTTATATTTTAACATTAAAAGAAAATTATGCAATACTAAAAATAATATTTATGAAAATAAGAAGAAATTTGTTAAATAATACGGAAAATATTATCAACCAAAATCATAATCATTTATACAATTCTTGAATTAATATGATAATGATGTTAAAATGGTTGTAGTTGCAAGAAAGGAAAAATATAATGAAAAATCTCAAAAATCAAAGCAACAAGTTGCCATACATAATTTTCGGAATATTGTCTTTATTTTCTGTAAGCCTTATTTTTAACAATAATCTATGGTTTGATGAATCATATACCCTATCACTAATTCAGCATGATTTTCCAAAAATTATTGAAATACTGAAAACCGATATGCACCCACCACTATACTTTTTGTCATTAAAAGTATTTTGTATGATTTTCGGTTACTCAATACATATCACAAAAGTCTTTTCTGTACTGGGCTATATTGCAACACTTTCACTTGGCTTAACAATAGTGAAAAAGCATTTTGACAACACAACATCAATAATCTATATGCTTACTGTGGGTGCAGTTCCTATGTCACTGTACTTCAGTGTTCAGCAAAGGTCATATCAATGGTGTATATTTTTCGTTACACTTTCATTTATAGAGGCTTTGCTATTTATTGGAAATCACAAAATACACCATTGTGTTATATTTGTTATAGCCTCTTTATTTTCAGCATACAACCACCTCTATGCACTACTTGCAGTGGGAATAATTTTTGCATTCGTTAATATTTACATTATTTTAAAAGACAGAAAACTATTAAAAGCAATTATAATCTCAGATATTGCAATGGTAGCAGGATATTCTCCATGGATTATACCACTATTAAATCAAACCAAATCAGCAGCAGGAAACTTCTGGCTAAAAGGTGTAGAGCCACTTTCACTAATAGTTTTTGCATCAGGAATTATTGTTTCAGCACTAATATTAGCAAAGAAAGATAATCGCAAATTACCTATAATATTTGCAATAATCAGCATATTAAGTGTTCAGATAATCGGACTTTTTATAACTATCTTTATTCGACCATTTTACATAGCAAGATATTGCAATGAAGTATTAGGAATTTTTGCTTTGTTAGTTGCTTTTGGCACAAAAAATATTAAAGTAAAAGCCAAAAAGGTTATTTGCATATGCCTTTCTATTCTCAGCATAGGTTGTGTTGTTGTTACAGGGATATTTGAATACAACCCATCAATGAAGAACTTTTTCAACCGTTTTGACAAAGTCACTTCTTCTTCCGATACATTTATTTATTCCGACAGTGCCTTTGGAATTATGTCATACTATTACCCTAAGAATACTCACATTTGTACCTACTATGAGTCATGGTTTTCTGCTTTTGATAATGTTCAGTACATTAATAAAAAGAAGATTAAGTCTAAGATAAATTCAAGTGATACAGTTTGGTTTGTGAAAAATACATTAACAAAAACCCCTATGTACCTGAAAGAGAATTATAAACTAAAATCAGTCGATTCATTTAAATGTGACTTCAATACCTTTCAGGTTTATTCAGTTCAGAAGAAATAGGGTTTCAAATTATTTATATTAACAACAAAATCAAATTTACACTAAAAAGAGGTAATTATGTTAGTTAACTTAGTATTCGATTATTATACAGATGTTATCAATGTTCCTGATAAAATAGGAACTCAAATCAAAAAATATCAAAAGAAATGTGACAAGTGGTTATATAATAAAGATAATAACCATCAGTATTGGGAAAAATATGAATATGGTAAAAAGCTCGGTATTGGAATTTGTAGTGATGCTTTTGTTTATTGGTTAAATAGTTTTGTTCTAAATGATAGTGAACAAAAAGCAGTTGTACTTAAAAGAAATCTGCAAGAATATGATTCCTCATTACCTACAATATTTTATTAATTTGCTGACTGTTATCTATTATTTTAAGGAGAATTATACATGAAAAGACTATTGTGTATTGTTATTTCCCTATTGTTTGTCACTTTTTCTTTAACCGGATGTAATATTCTTGGTGGTGACCTAAAGGCTTTGCCCTATTCTTTCTTTGCGTCATCAGAAAAAATTGCTACTGACACAATGAAAAAGGTAGTTAAAGCCTTTGATAACAGAGATAAAGAAATGGTAAAATCACTGTTCGCTAAAGAAGTATTGAAGAAGTACAAAAACTTTGATAAAGACTTAGAAAAAGCCTTTAAGTACTATACAATAAAATCTGAAAAAGTTGATTATGATTGGGCAGGTGATAGTGATAGTACTGATGAAAATGGTACAGTTGCATATACTGATTGTCTAGCCACTTTAAAAGATAAAAATGATACATTTACTTTTGGTGTTAATGTTTGTTACCAAGATGACACTAATGAGTTGAATGAGGGTGTATGGTGTATTTATCTACAAAATGAAAAGTTAGAACCGACAAAAGATTCTGAAATTAATGATTCTGAACCGAATTATGGTATCTATTTAAATAGATAATCAAATTAATTATCCAAGGAAACATACATATTGGCAAAACAATTTTAACTGTGGCATTAATGACTTTTTTTCGCTGTAATGATTATTTTTATAATTGTTGCAATAATCCGTAGTATTTTTTATATGAAATATCAAAGTCTGAAAAAATTTATTTTTCACCATTAGTAGGTATCAAAATTAATGGAATTTCGTATTCCTTAATTTATAAAAGAAAAGAAATTGACACTTGTGTTATATATCAAAAGTATAAAGGTTTCTATTATATGATTGGCACAAAAGAAATTTATAAAGTCGGCAAAGGAAAAATTATTACTATTGACCAAGAAAATATAGAAGGTTTTGAAGTATCTCAAATTGAAACATTAAAAAGAGAATGCAAGAAAAAAATCAGTGAACGTCAAGAATTATTCAACTGTATATCAGCTACTTGTGATGACTTTCATAAATAAGTAGCAACAATATGATTTGTTATACCTTAGTGTCCACTACTATTTATAGTTCATCAGAACAAAAATTATTATAATAAAACTAAGGCTAAAAGGTGTAGGGTTTTTCAGCAAAATTTATTATATGAAACTTTCTCAAAGTTCATATTATCAAATCATACTTCACCTATAACTAGTTTACTTTGACAATCACTCAACAGATACCTTGAAACAAATTTTCTCAAATCTGAACTTCGCCCTATGTAGATATTAAAAATTAGCACAAACAAAAGCCTTCCTTGTGTAAAGGA
>ERZ773269.1475-NODE-1475-length-22030-cov-4.412332_pt1 | contig 22030 bp, 19 predicted proteins | sample MGYA00511958_ERZ773269 | MGnify/ENA primary metagenome ERZ773269 (study PRJEB29015, sample SAMEA2737761) | human gut metagenome | biome: human gut; feature: human-associated habitat; material: faeces | place: China | collected 2012 ... | reverse complement strand
TAAAATTAACAGAAGGAACGTATTATCTGGATGAATCCGGAGCATTAGTAGAAGGCTGGAGATGGATAGACGGAAAATGCTATTACTTTAAATCCGGAGGTTCCATGGCAAGAGATACATGGATTGGTGACAGCTATGTAGATAAAGATGGAGTATGGATAAAAGGCAAAGTAAAAGAAAATGAATGGGTACAAGTAGGAAATGAGAAATGGTATCGTCATGCAGATGGAAGTTATACGAGGTCAAACTGGGAAAAGATAGATGGAAAGTGGTACTTTTTTGATCAGAATGGCTGGCTAAAGAGAAGCTGCTGGGTAAAGCCATATGATACATGGTATTATGTAGATTCTGAAGGAGTGATGCAGACCGGCTGGTTAAAATTAACAGAAGGAACGTATTATCTGGATGAATCCGGAGCATTAGTAGAAGGTTGGAGAGTTATTGATGGCACAATGTGTTATTTCCGTTCTGGAGGTTCTTTGCGTTGCAAAGGTGTGACAACAATTATGGGAACTAGTGGCTTGGGAACTACTAAAAATACTGTTGTGGACAAACTGGAAAAAATGTATTTAAAGAGTGGCAGAATATATCCTGCATATTATTCACAATATGGTGGAGCAGCTACAATTAGAGAATTTTGTGAGATAATATATGAAGAAGCCACAGATGAAAATGTTAAACCTGAAGTAGTATTTGGACAAGCCATGAAAGAGACAGGTTATTTACAATTTGGAAGAGATGTTCAGATAGAGCAGTTTAATTTTGCCGGATTAGGGGCAACTGGAAATGGTGTACATGGAAACAGTTTTGCTAATATTAGAGAGGGAATACGTGCTCAGGTACAACATTTGAAAGCATACGCATCTAAAGATTCTTTGAATCATGATTGTGTAGATGTGCGCTTTGGATATGTGAATAGGGGGAGTGCGCCATATGTAGAGTGGCTTGGAATAAAGGAAAATCCTAATAAAGCAGGCTGGGCTGCAAGTAGTGAATATGGAATAGATTTAGTTGAAAAATATATTAGCCCAATGTATAAACTATAGGAGAGGAGTTTTAGTTAGCGAATAATTAACTAATTGTATGGAATATGAAGCATGTATTTGTAATTTGCGCATATAAGGAAAGTCAGTATTTAGAAGAATGTATAAATTCATTGATAAGGCAAACGAAAAAAAGTAATATTATTATTGTTACATCTACACCTAATCCATATATACATAATATGGCTAATAAGTATGAAATAGATTATTATGTAAATGAGGAACAAGGTGGAATTACACAGGATTGGAATTTTGGATATAAATGTGCTTTAGAAAAATATCATAGTGAATATATTACGATAGCACATCAAGATGATTTTTATGAAACGAATTATTTATCTACAGTACTAAAAGAGGCTGAAAAAGCGTCTCATCCATTAATTATATTTGGGGATTATTATGAAATTAGAAATGGCTGTAAAGTATATAAGAATCGATTATTGAAAATTAAGCGTTTGATGTTATTACCACTTCGAATTAAAATATTACAAAAATCGAAATGGGTTAGACGAAGAATATTATCTTTAGGCTCACCAATATGTTGCCCTTCGGTTACTTTTTCTGCCAATAATTTGCCCGATGTAATATTTGAAAATCATTACCGTGCATGCGAAGATTGGGAAGCATGGGAAAAGATTTCAAAATTGAATGGAGAATTTATATACATTCCTCGACCTGTAATGGGACATAGAATACATGAAGATTCAGAAACTACAGCAGCTATAGGTGATAATAAACGTACAAAAGAAGAATATGAGATGTTTTGTAAATTTTGGCCGAAAATTTTTGCAAATCTTTTATTAAAACAATATTCGAAAGGACAGCAATCGAATCAGTTAAATGGCGATGTGCTGAAGAAAAAATAAATGAGGAAATTAATTATTATTCCGGCATACAATGAAGAAAGTAATATTGTAAAGACGGTAACCGCAATTCAAAAAAATGCAAAAGAATTTGATTACGTGATTATTAATGATTGTTCGACAGATAGGACAAGACAAATATGTGAAGAAAAAAAATATAATATAGTAAATCTTCCAATTAATCTCGGAATTGGAGGAGCTGTTCAAACCGGCTATAAATACGCAATGGAACATTCCTATGATGTAGCAGTTCAAGTAGATGGAGATGGACAACATGATCCAGAGTTTTTAAATATAATGGCGGAATATTTGCTAGATCATGAATTAGATATGGTAATAGGGTCTAGATTCATTGAACGTGAAGGATTTCAATCATCTAAATTGAGAAGAATTGGTATTATTTTCTTTTCAAAATTGATAAAAATTCTTACAAGAGTCGAAATAACAGATCCGACTTCTGGATTAAGAATGGTCGGAAAAAATGTAATTTCACTTTTTGCACAGGATTATCCAAGGGATTATCCAGAACCGGAAAGCGTTGTTGCTGTAATACGAAGAAATATGAGAGTGGAAGAAATCCCGGTTGTTATGAAAGAACGAGAAGGTGGAGTTTCTTCAATTTCTATGAAAAAATCTGTATATTATATGATTAAAGTAACTTTGGCAATATTAATAGAACGGATTAGGAAGTATTAGAGGTGAAAAAATGAGTATACGACTTCAAATTATTATAGCAGTATTTATTATTGGTGCCTTAGTAGTAATCGTAAATATGATTAGAAAAAAAAGATTAGAACTTAGATATGCGTTGGCGTGGCTGCTTGTCGGTATAGGAGTATTAATATTAGATTGTTTTCCAAGTTTAATTGATTGGATAGCACAAAAATTGGGAATTGTTAATCCTGTTAATATGTTGTTTTTCTTAGGTTTTTGCTTTTCATTAATAATAATTTTTGTGTTGACAATATCAGTTTCAAGAACTTCTATTAGAATAAAACAATTGACACAGGAATTAGCTTTATTTGAAAAACAGGAAGATGTAAAAAAGAAAAATGAATATTAGACTTTTAAATATGAAGTTAAATATCAATGAATAGGAATTGTTTATAGAGAAAGGTAGCTAGATGAAGAAGAGATGGAAATGCTATGTAAATAAAAAGAGCATAAAAAAATGGGGCTTGTGTATTGCTTTAGCAATAATACTGGGCTGTATGTGCTCTGGTGGGTATTCAGGAATACAGTATATCCGTGAAGGAAATAATCATTCTGTGAAAAAAATTAATGAAAAAAATTTTCAACTAGATAACATTGAAGTGAATCAAGGCAATACCGTATACCGTATAAGTGCTGATCAATCTAAAATTATAATTTCGTTTCCTGAAAAAGAATATATATCAAAGTTAAAATATGCATATACTACTTTGCAAAATACAGAAGCAAAAGTGAGGATATATGCAGAGAATTTGTATGGAAATGAAGAAGTACAGGAGAAAATCGACTATTACAATACGACACTGGCACATTCTATTGTTAATATACATTCAAAAGTGAGTAGAATAGAAATAGATTTTGGAAATATCGGAACGATTATGGAAGTGTCGGATTTTGAAATATATAACGGTTTTCAATGGAATATATTTTTGACATTTTTTTTAATAATGGTTGTTTTTTTTATTACATATATGATATTTTTTAGGAATGAAAATGCTAGATATCCAGAGATTGCATTACTTATGACAATTTTAATGTTGTCAGGTTGCATATTGGTACTGCAACCTGTGACATGTACAGGGATGGATGAACAGATACATTTTATGAATGCGTTTCAATTAGGAATAAAAAAAGCGCAACTTATCTCGAATGCTGCGATAGATAATGTAGTAGGAAATGCAGACTGGTTAAATTGGCATCCAATGTCAAGTTATGAAGAACATTTAGAAGAAATTCATAGTATGATTAATTTGGGAAAAATGCCTACAGAGAATGTTGGCAGTGGATATTGGAGCATAGCGAGTGTTGGGTATATTTTTCAGACATTTTTTTTGAAAATAGGACTATTATTACATTTGCCGTTTTATATTTGTTGGCTTATGGGAAAAATGGGAAATTTGCTTTTGTATGCGATAGGTATGTCTATAGCAATGTATCTATTACCGTGTGGAAAAAGAGTGTTTGCAGTTATTGCGATTGCTCCAGTTTCTTTGTTTATTTGTACGACATACACTTATGACGTGACGGTTACTGTATTTATTACTATTGGAATTAGTGTATTATTAAAGATGCTGCTAACGGAAACCAAGTTTAACAGAAAATGGCAAGTAATATATATATTATGTATGGTTATAGGGTGTTTACCTAAAGCAGTTTATGCTCCGTTAGTATTACTTGCTTGGATTGTACCAAAAGAAAAGTATAATTCAAAGAAAGAGTACTATGTTTTTAGGGGGCTTATAATAGCGTCAATGTTACTTTTAATAGCAAGTTTTGCATTACCAGTGTTGTTCCCGAGTGGAGGAAATGAAGTGGCAGGTGATTCGCGAGGTGGGAATACTAGTATAAGCGGACAAATGTCTTATGTATTAGGACAACCAGTAGCTTATGCAGTTGTTTTGGCTAGAAATATATGGAATAGCTTAGTTGATTATGTAATAGGTAGATCTATTTTTGGAATTATGGGATATGTAGGCGCAGTGACGCAACCTATCTTATTTGCTTTATTAGTTTTTGGAGTTGCATTAACAGATAATTACAAAAATAAAGATGTTAGAGATATTAAAAGTAAACATCGAATTTCGATACTTTTTTGTATTGCAATCGTACTTGCATTTATTTGGACAGCATTATATCTTTCATATACAGAAGTGGGGAATATGGTGATCGCAGGAGTACAAGCAAGGTATTATCTTCCATTTATTTTCTTAATTTATTTGTGTTTTCAGAATAATAAAATAAGATGTAATGTAAAAGTAGAAAATTACCAAATGGTCATAATGACAACATCGGGTTGTTTTGCACTATGGCAAGTCTTTTTGAATTTTATATGTACACGTATGTTATAGTAGAGTTTGGTTGGAGTATAAAAAATATAAAAAGAAGGGATATGAAAATGTCAGTAAAAAAATATATAAAAGAACAAATCGGTGCTCGTCGCTTTGATTTACATTTGTTAAAGAACTATGGTGTCTATTCAGTAAAAAAGAATTGGGAAAATCGGAGATATCATAAATGTCCATCTAAGGAGTTAATGGATGAGCTACATATACTCGATGAGCAGGAATTAAATAAGCAAAGAAGTGTGAATTTTAATAAAAAAATAAAATTTAGTATTATTACACCATTATACAATACGCCTAAAAAATTTTTGATTGAATTAATAGAATCTGTGGAAAATCAAACATATGCTAACTGGGAATTATGCTTGGCAGATGGAAGTGATAAAGAACATTCTTATGTAGGTGAATTCTGCAAAAAAAAGATGTCTAATGATGATAGAATTCAGTATCATGCGTTAGAAAAGAATGAAGGAATTTCGGATAATACAAATGAATGTATAAAACTTGCAACGGGAAATTATTATGCACTTTTAGATCATGATGACTTACTTCATCCGTCAGCTTTGTATGAAGTGGCAAAAGTAATCGAGGCAAAAGGTGCAGATTTTATTTATACAGATGAAGTGAAATTCAGAAAGAATATATATAGTATTGATAATCCGTATTATTTTAATTTAAAACCTGGATTTAGTAAATATGATTTAAGATCTCATAATTATATTTGTCATCTAACAGTTTTTAGTAAGCAATTGCTGGAATCTGAACCAGTCTTTTATAGACATGAATTTGATGGAAGTCAGGATCACGATATGGTCTTGCGTATGACGGAAAAAGCAAAAAAAATAGTGCATATTCCAAAGGTGTTATATTATTGGAGAATTCATGAGAATTCTGTTTCCATGAATTTGGAAGTAAAATCATATGCAGTAGATTCAGCATTTAGAGCAGTACAGGCGCAATTAGAGCGTAGTGGTGAAAAAGGTAAAATTAGTAATACAAAGAGTTTTCAAACGTTATATCGCATACGTTATGAAATGGATAAGTTTCCTTTTATTTCGATTGTATTACATGGTGATTTTAGCGATAAAAACGTGAAAAGAGTAATTGAGAAGATTGTAGAACAAACAGATTATTCACGATACGAGGTAGTGTATTGTACAGAAAAGCCATTAAGGGACGTAGAATATAAAGGAGTTCCTCTTATTCATGTGAAAATAGATAGAACAATTGAACACAATAATGCTCAAAAGTGGAACCAGGCAATTTCAGAAGCTTCTGGAGAACATATTGTACTTTTGGATACAGATGTTTATCCGACAAATAAATATTGGCTTCAAGAAATGGTTATGTATTCTATGAAAAAGGATGTAGCAGTAGTTGGACCGAAGATACTTTATGAGGATGATAGAATTGCATATGCGGGGATTGCATTAAAAGACGATTATCCAGATAAATTATACTATTTGTGTGGTCATGATTCTATTAGAGAAATTGGTTATGAGGCTATGTTACTTCATGTGAGAAGAACTGGGATTGTTACATCTGCATGCATGATGTTTAAAAAAGAAATTTGGCACGATTTAGGTGGGTTTGATGCTCAGATGTTAGAGTATGAGGATGCGGATTTTTGCCTAAGAGCAATGAATAATATAAAAGGTGTAAATATATGGACTTGTTTTGCAAAATTATGTTCTAAAAGAGAAAAATTGTATCAGATTAAAAGTTCGAATGCAATTTCCTCTTTTGTAAAGAAATATCAGAGAATAATTGAGCAAGACGATATTGCACATCCAGAGTGGGATGAGTTGGGATTAGTATAGGAGTTTTATTCAATGACGAGTGTGAAAGAATTAAGTAAGAAGACAGTGCTTACTTTAAAAAATGAAGGTATGGGTGCTGTATTGAAAAAAGCAAAACATAAAATATGTGGAGAACAAGAAGTTCATGTTGAATATGAATCAGGGAAAATATTTAAGGATGTTTTGTTTATCAATGGTTGTGATGCAAGCGTTCCTCATCCGGCACGTTATAGAGTGACTCATCAAAGAGAACAATTGGAGGCGCACAATGTATCCACGGATCAAGTGTTTTATGCAGATTTACAATTAGATCAAGTTAGGTTTTATCGAACATTTATTTTTTTTAGATGCCCATATACAGATACTATTGGTGAGTTTATTAATATTGCTAAAGAACTGAATAAAAAGGTTTTATTCGACATAGATGATTTGGTGATAGATACAAAGTATACGGATACCATTAAGTATCTTAGTACACTTAAAAAAGAAGAAAAGGAATTGTATGATGATGGTGTCAGACGAATGGGACGAACATTGTCTTTGTGTGATGCAGCAATTACAACTACAGAAAGATTAGCAGAGGAATTAGGACATTATGTTTCGGAAGTGTTTATAAATCGTAATACGGCTTCAGATGAAATGTATGCGTTATCAGAAAAAGCATGGCGTGAAAAGAAGAGAGAGGATAAGACGGTAGGAATTGGATATTTCAGTGGCAGTATGACACATAATGATGATTTCCTGTTAGTTTTACCAGCATTACAGGAAATCATGGAAAATAACTCTAATGTTAGATTGCATGTTGTAGGGGAATTAGATTTACCAAATGAATTGGTAAAAGTTCAGTCACAGATTGTTGTTCATCCGTTTGTGTGTTGGCGTGAATTACCGAAATTAATATCACAAGTTGATATTAACATAGCACCATTGGAAGGCGGAGTTTTTAATGAATCAAAATCCGAAAATAAGTGGGTAGAAGCTGCACTTGTAAGAGTACCAACTATTGCAAGTAATGTTGGTGCTTTTGCCAGAATGATAAAACACAATGAGACAGGCCTTTTGTGCGAAAGTGTAGAAGAGTGGAAATATCAGTTGACTAGGCTGGTACAAGATAGTGATGAGAGGAAAAGAATTGCAGAGAATGCTTACCAATTTTGCACTCGAAATTGTGTAACATTATATACAGGAGTACCATTGGTAAACTTTGTGAGAAAATACACAACAGAAAATTATGTGTTTGCATTACCTTCTTTGAATATCAGTGGAGGCATTATGGTAGCTTTTAAGCATATGTGTACGCTTAAAAAAAATGGCTATGATATTCTGATATTAAATGATAATGAAGATACACCATGGTGCGAATTTGAAGGACAAAAATTCCCTGTTTTGGGTCAGAATATTAGTAGGTTTTTGGGGAAAATGGATCATGCAGTAGCAACTATGTGGACTACAATGGAGTTTGTTCAGAAGTATTATAATATTTCCGAACGTATGTATTTAGTTCAAGGATATGAAACTGATTTGTATCCGGCTGGAGTACATCTTAGAGGATTAGCAAATCGTACCTATATGCCAACAGGAGATATTCAGTTTTTGACAATATCAAGATGGTGTCAAAAATGGTTAAAGGAAAAATATGGACAAGATGCCGCATTTGCACCAAATGGATTAAATTTCAAAGAATTTAATTATGTGGAAAGAAAATTAAATGGAAAGATACGTATTTTAATTGAAGGTGATTGCGCGGTAGATTACAAAAATGTAGATGAAGCATTTAAAGTAGTTGAATTTTTAGATAAAGAAAAATATGAAATCTGGTATATGTCATACAATGCAGAGCCAAAAGAATGGTATCATGTAGATAAATTTTTGCATAAAGTTCCATATAGTAAAGTACATGAAGTATATGAACAATGTGATATATTACTGAAAACCAGCTTGTTAGAAAGTTTTTCCTATCCGCCAATTGAAATGATGGCAACAGGCGGTTATGTAGTAGCCGTACCGAATGGTGGAAATATTGAATACATGGTGAATGAAGAAAATTGTCTTTTATATGAGGCGGAGGACTTGGAAGCTGCAGTTTCTGCAATTGACAGAATCAGCAAGGATAAAGAGTTAAGAATTAAAATGTCCAAAAAAGGAAGAAAAACAGCACAGTCAAGAGATTGGAAGCAAATTGAACAAGATATATTAAAGTTATATGAGAGGTAAAGGGTCATATGAATCAACCATTAGTAAGCGTATTAATTGCCAACTATAATCATGAAGATACAATTACAGAAACACTTCAAAGTGTTTTGAATCAGACTTATAAAAATATGCAAATTATTGTAATAGATGATGGATCAACAGATGAATCATGGAATTTAATTAATCAATTCGATGATTCGAGGATAGAGGCGTTTCGATTGGAGAAGAATCAACATGTCTGTGCGGCGACCAATTATGGAATGACTAAAATAAAAGGAGATTACGTTGCAAGAACAGATAGTGATGACATTTGGTATCCTAATAAAATTGAGCGCCAGATACAATATATGACAATGCACAAAGATTGCAAAGTATGCTTTACGTGGTGTGATTTTATCGATGAAAATGGAGTTAACATCAATGATGTAGAAACCAATCGAGTTCGGTTACATGAAGCGTCATTCTCAAGTCAAGAAGATGCAATTGAAAGATTTTATTTTAGGGGAAATTGCTTGGCTCACTCATCTGTTGTTATGGAAACGGAGGTAATGAACACAGTAGGTGTGTATGATGTGGGATACAATCAATTACATGATTTTGATTATTGGATCCGTATTGCAAAAAGATATCCAATTGATGTTATTAAAGAAAAATGTATGGCTGTTAGAAGATTTTTGAATCAAGAAAATAGAGAAACGAATATGAGTAATATGTCGGAATCTACAGAAACAAGGGTTTTTAATGAGTATATGGAGCTTAGAGCGCATTATTTTGAAGATATGTCAGATGAGTTGTTCATTAAGGCTTTCGGTAAATATTTTCGCAAAAAAGGACAATTAAATCCGGAACAGTTAGAATGTGAAAAAGCTTTTCTTATGTGTAGGCCACAGGATGGCTGGAATGGAATACCGCCAGCAGGATTAGGACGTATACATGAATTACTTATGAATAATAAGACAAAAAAGATATTAGAAGATGATTACAATTTGGGAATAAAAGATTATTATAAATTATTAGGAAATCATTTATATAATGATTCCCTTCTTCAAACTAAAAGCAGAAATATGCAAGAGGAAAATAAATATCTAATTGAAAAAAGGAATAATTTGATTAATGAACATGAAAAGTTGTATGAAAAAATTCAAATATTACAGGAAGAAAAAAATGATTTGATTAATGAAATTGAATTATATGAAAATTCAACAAGTTGGAAGATGACAAAACCATTGAGAACTTTGGGGAGAAAACTGAAAAGAAAATAAATATAAATGTTCATTGCTAAAAAAGAAATGCAGGTGATATGATGGAAACATCACGTTTGATAAAAAAGGCCATGGAAGTAGTACGGAATGAAGGGATAAGTGGCTGTGCTAAAAAAACTAAGGATTATCTTGAAAATCAAAAAAGATTAAGACGGAAAATCGAAAAAAAATACAAGGACATATTATTTATAAGTGGCTGCGGAGAAGATTTGCCACATCCATGGCGTTATCGTGTAAAGCATCAGAGAGAACAATTGGAAGCATACAATTATTCCACAGACGAGGTATATTTTACACAATTAGATATTGATCAAATCAGATATTATCGGGCATTTGTATTTTTTAGATGCCCAATGACAGAGACAATAGGCACATTTGTTGATTTGGCAAAACAGTTAAATAAAACAATCATTTATGATATAGATGACCTGGTAATAGATACTCAATATACAGATCAGATAAAATATGTGATGGCAATGCCAGAAGAAGATAAAAAGGCATATGATAATAATGTTATGAATATGCAGAAGCTACTTAGAAAGTGTGATTTTGCAATTACATCGACAGATTGTCTGGCAGAAGAGTTGAGAAAATATATTCCGAAAGTATATATTAATCGTAATGTCGCTTCTGAAAAAATGATTCAATTATCAAAAGAAGCAATTGTTAAGATTAAAAAAGATAATACAAAAGTAAAAATAGGTTATTTTAGTGGAAGTATTACTCATAATGCAGATTTTGAAATGATAAAACCGGTTCTTATAGAAGTCTTGAAAAAGTATGAAAATGTTGAGTTATGCTTGGCAGGAGAACTGGATTTGCCGGTAGAGTTAAATCCATGGAAAGAAAGAATAAAAAAATATCCATTTGGAGACTGGAAAAAACTTCCTGAGATATTAGCAGAGATGGATATTAATCTTGCACCATTGGAAGATACAATTTTTAATAAAGCAAAGTCGGAAAATAAATGGACGGAAGCTGCACTGGTAAAGGTTGTGACAATAGCTAGTGATATCGGAGCATTTCATGATTGTATCAAGAATGGCGAGACAGGAGTTTTATGTAAAGATAATGACGAATGGAAAGTAGAGTTAGAGCGTTTGATTACAGATTCGTTATATCGAAAAAAATTGGGAGAACAAGCATATCAATATTGTATTACACATTCTTCAACTGTTCGTAGTGGCAGCTATTTGACAAGAATCATGGGGAATGAATTGAATGATAACTATATATTTGTATTGCCGGGGCTGGAAATCAGTGGTGGAATAAAAGTAGCACTGAAACATGCCACTATGTTAAAAAAAGCTGGAAAAGATGTTGGATTATTTTTATTAAGTGGAGAACAGAAGTGGTGCGAATTTGAAGGATATAAAATTCCAGTAATTAATTTGGAAGATACAGAGATACGTGGGAAAATAAGATATATGATAGCTACGATGTGGACAACGGTAGATATTGTAGAGCAATGTATTGGAGCAGAAATCAAGATGTATCTTGTGCAAAATTGGGAAACAGGATTTTATACCGAAGGAGATCCGTTAAGAATAAGAGCAAATCAATCCTATATGCCAGGGAAAGATATGAATTTTTTAACTATTTCAAAATGGTGTCAGCAGTGGTTAAAAGAGCAGTATGGACATGAATCAAGCTATGCTCAGAATGGTCTGGAGACGGAACGATTTGCATGTCATAAAAGAGAGATGACCGGAAAAATCAGGATACTTATTGAAGGGGATTGTGCGGTAGATTATAAAAATGTGGACGAGGCTTTTGAAATAACAAATGAATTAGACCGAAATCAATATGAAGTATGGTATATGTCTTATAATGCAGAGCCTAAATCATGGTATAAAGTAGAACGATTTCTGCACAAGATTCCATATGAAAAAGTTCCGGAGATATATACCCAATGTGATGTGCTTTTAAAAACGAGCTTATTAGAAAGCTTTTCTTATCCTCCGCTTGAAATGATGGCTACAGGTGGATATGTTATTGCTGTGCCGAATGGTGGAAATGTCGAATATTTAAAAGATAGAGAAAATTGTTTATTATACGATGCTGGGAATATAGAAAAAGCAAAACTGTTATTACAAGAGCTGCAGGAGAATCGAGTATTACAAGAAGTATTATACGAAAACGGTCAAAAAACGGCGCAAGAGCGAAAATGGGAGAATATTGAAAATAATATTTTAAGTATGTATCGTGTTAATTAAATTGAGAACTTGTTAAATGAGAGGAATAATGATATACTAAAAAAGATTGTTTGACCATATTAAGAAAAAGTGGAGGAAAGAAAGTGTCAATATATATACAGAATTTTAAGAAGTTTCGTCCATTGCTGGGAGAACTTATTGCACGTGATATAAAAACAAAATACAGAAAATCAGTGTTAGGAGTATTATGGACATTGTTAAATCCACTGTTTATGATGATTATTTTGTCAGTAGTGTTTTCTAATTTGTTTAAATTTGATGTGGAATATTTCCCGGTTTATTTATTAAGCGGACAATTGATATTTAATTTTTATTCAGAAGCCACAACGGCATCTATGTCAGCAATTATGGACAATGGATCATTGTTGAAAAAAATATATGTACCGAAATATTTGTTTGTATTATCTCGAGTATTTTCAAGTACAATTAACTTGTTGGCATCATTTACAGCTTTGATTTTAGTGATGCTTGCAATGAGAGTAGAATTGCATTATACAGTACTTTTAGTATCTATTCCACTGATATTTATTGTGTTATTTTCATTGGGAGTAGGATTAATATTATCAGCGATTACTGTGAAATTCAGAGATATTATGCATTTATATTCTGTGTTTGTGACAGCACTTATGTATTTAACACCAGTTATTTATCCAATGTCAATTTTACCGGCATGGTTAACACCGATTGTAAAATTGAATCCTATAACGAACATATTGCAAATGTTTAGAAATGTTATGATATATAATTCATTACCAAGTATTGCATCAATGATAATTGCCATTGTTGAATGTTCGATTATGCTGGTATTTGGACTATATGTGTTTTACAAAAATCAAGATGACTTTATATTGTATATATAAGGAGAGAAAGTATGGAGAATCAAGAAGTGATTCGTGTTGATCATGTATCGATGCGTTTTAGTCTTGCATCAGAAAGAGTAGATAATTTTAAAGAATATGTTATTAAAACGATAAAGCGACAATTATCGTATGGAGAATTCTGGGCTTTGAAAGATGTAAGCTTTAGTATTAATCGTGGAGACGCATTAGGATTAATTGGTTTAAATGGTAGCGGAAAAAGTACAATGTTAAAGGTTATAGCCGGAGTGCTAAAACCAACAAAAGGAAGCGTATCTGTGAATGGAACTGTTGCACCGCTAATTGAATTGGGTGCAGGATTTGACATGAATCTTACTGCAGAAGAGAATGTTTTTTTGAATGGAGCATTGCTTGGATATTCAAGACAAATGATGGAGCAGTATTACGATGATATCGTTGAATTTTCAGAGCTTCATGATTTTATGAATGTACCTGTTAAGAATTTTTCTTCAGGAATGGTTTCAAGACTAGGATTTTCAATTGCAACAATTGGTACGCCAGATATTTTAATTGTAGATGAAGTTTTATCAGTAGGTGATTTTAGATTTCAGGAAAAATGCCAAAACCGTATAAAACGTATGTTGGATGCGGGCACAACATTATTATTTGTTTCACATAGCATTCAGCAGGTAGAAGAACTGTGCAATAAAGTAGTGTGGCTGGATAAAGGTGTAGTGAAGATGTTTGGTGAATCAAAGAACATTGCTGAGATATACAGTGCTTCATAGGATAGGAGTTAAAAAGATGAAATCAAAAATAAAAGTTATTGTGATTGGTTTGATTATTCTTTGTCTGGCAGGTGTATATGCAATTATTGATAAAGCAGTATCTATTTATGATACATCTTGTGATACAAGTGCATTCCAATCAATTACCTTAGAACAAGGGAAAAAGTTAGAACAATCATTTGTATGTAAAGAGAATCATATGGATGGCATTTCGTTGAAAGTTGCGGCAGATGGAGTTTTGGATAAGAGCCAGGTGGTAATGGCGTATAAAATAATAGAAAAGGATTCAAAAGAAGTAGTTGCACAAGGAAAAACAGATTTAAAGAAAGTGCGAAATGGTAAATTTTTTAAAATTAAATTTGATAGAATTGATACAACTAAAGATAAAAAGTATATGTTGGAGATGTCAGTGCAGGAATGTCCGACAGGAAGTATTCGAGTATTTTATACACCAGGTTCCAATGAGAATGCAACACTTATCTATGCTGGTCAAACAATAGAAGGTGTTGGTGTTATTAGGTCATTAACACATCGATTCGATTTAGAAACATTTATTGTGACATTATGCTTTGCAGCATATATAATATTATTTATGAGATGGCTTTATAAATTATTTGAATAAGGAAGAGGGCAGAAGTAATTCTGCCCTTGTTTTGCATAGGTGAAAAAATGAAAAAAGGAATTATAAAAAAGGGAATTCAGTTTTATAAAAGATATGGAATACGTGGTGGAATTGCTACTTTAACAGGACAAGGTCAGATAAAGGATAAAAATTATGCTGCGTGGTATGAAAAAAATAAAGTTAGCGAGGAAAAACTGGCGATACAGCGAAATAAAGAATTTCCATACATGCCTCTATTTAGCATTTTAGTTCCAGTATATAATACACCAATCCCTTATTTGCGGGAAATGCTTGATTCAGTTCGAAATCAAACTTATCAAAAATGGCAATTGTGTATTGCAAATGCAAATCCGGAGAATGAAGACGTTGCCCGAATTTTAAACCAATATATAGAAATGGATATAAGAATTCAAGTTGTAAATGTGCCTGAAAATCTGGGAATAGCACAAAATACCAATAAAGCTTTAAGTATTGCAAAAGGAGATTATATTGGGCTTTTGGATCATGATGATATGCTTGCTGCGGACGCATTGTTTGAAGTGGCAAAAACTATCAATGACAAAAATGCAGATGTTATTTATACAAATGAAGATAAAATAACCATGTCTGGAGAAAAACATTTTCAACCGAATTTTAAACCGGAGTATAATTTAGATATGCTAAGATCTAATAACTATATTTGTCATTTTTTTATAGCCAAGGCATCTTTAATGAAGGAGATTGGTGGATTTAGAGGTGAATATAACGGGGCTCAAGATTATGATATGATATTTCGATGTACAGAGCGAGCAGATAATATTGTTAGAATTCCTAAAGTATTATATCATTGGAGAATGCATGAGCAATCTACAGCAGAAAATCCTGAAAGTAAAAGGTATGCATTCGATGCTGGCAAGAAAGTCATTGAGGATCATTTGAAACGTTGTGAAGAAAGTGCAGAAGTACAGATGACAGAATATCCAGGATTCTATAGGGTAAAATATGCAATAAAGGAAAAGCCAAGAGTGTCTGTTGTGATAGTCAAAGAGACAAAAAATATGATTCCTAAAGATACATTGATAAAAATTGCTGATGATTATGGAAGAGATAGGGTAGAGTTCGATGTTGTAGATGGAAACTACAAAGGGGATATCGAATTTGATGGAATCTCAATCAATACTCTACCATGGAAAAAGGAATGTAATAATACGGAGATGTTAAATTACGGGATTGAAAAAACGAAAAATGAATATATATTAGTTTTGTCTTCCTATATAATAAAAGTGTCAGATAATTATATTGAAACATTTGTTTCCAATACTATGAGAAAAAATGTGGGAGCAGTTGGTGGGAAAATGTATTTTTCTAATGGAACAATCAAAAATGCAGGTTTATTTATAAAAAAAGACGGAACTATTGAAGAAGTATTTAAAAAACTACCTCGATTATGTGTGGGGTATATGAACCGACAATCTATGCAACAAAATATGCAGGCGATAACATTTGATGACATTATGTTCAAGAAAAGTTTGTGGGAAAAAATAAAAAATGGAATATCAAAATCTAAAAGTTTGCAAAGAGATGTAGAAATATGTACCCAAATTCGTGGGAATGATTTATTATTGGTATATACACCATGGGCGGAATCCGTGGTTAGAAAGGAAAGATAACGTAATGAAAAGGAAAATGTTTATTGTTTTATTAACAGGAGTTTTATTGTCAGTTTCAGCTTGTAGCAATTCTTCAAGTACAGATGCATCGCAGTCTGATAACCAGAAAAATGAGCAGCAGGACTCAGATAGCAATAATGGGAAGAATGAAAACAAAGATGAAGAGAACAAAGCTGATCAGGTGACAGATGATTCTAATAAAAATGATAATCAGGCAGTACAGGAAGATGAATCAGCAGAAATTACTATTTATACTAGTAATGATGATGCAACTGCATTTGTATCTGAGAGTGTAAAGATAGATGAACTGACACCAGAGAATATTGTGAATGCATTAGTTCAGAAATCGGTGCTTTCTTCAGACGTTCAAGCTTTAGAATGTGATAAGCAGACAGTAGACGGTGTGGAATGTCTGGATGTTGATTTCAATGAAGCATTTGGTGCATATGTTTGCAGTATGGGAACAACCGGTGAGTATTATACAATCGGAAGCGTTGTAAATACATTTTTAAATGCGTATGGTTGTGAGAAAGTCAAGATTACGGTGGAAGGAAATACTTTAGAGACAGGACATGCAGAATATCCTGGATATATGAATCGTTTTGAATAAGAATATATAAAAACATGGTAAAAATATGAATTCCCGGTTTTCCGTTGTGGAAAGCCGGGAGTTGCTTTATAATAAAAATAGATTTGGCATGGAGGTGGAAAAGTGATTCGATATAATATCCCGATTGGTATTTCTAAATTTGAGAAGATGAGGAAAAATGATTATTACTATGTGGATAAGACAGAACTGATTCGTGCTTTGGTGAAGACAGAACCTGCGGAGATTACACTTTTTACAAGACCTCACAGATTTGGAAAGACATTTGTCATGAGTATGCTGGCTTCTTTCTTTGATATTCGCAGAGATAGTAGAGATTTGTTTGAAGGTTTGAAGATTGCTGAAGATCAGAAACTGTGTGAATTGTGGGTGAATCAATGACCTGTGATTTTTCTTAGCTTTAAAGATGCAGGTGGGAAATCTGTGCGGAGAGTATGAAAAAGGCAGAAGAAAGAGCGCTGAACCAGATAGAAGAGATACGCTATGCGGATGGTATGTATGTTCAGGGGTATCAAAAAGTGATAAAGTATGGTGCAGTATTTTATCGAAAGAGTTGTCTGGTCGGTAGATGTGAAGAATAAAGGTGTAACAAAAGTAGAATGAAAAAGCCAGGTTATTATTCGTCCGGAGAGTTTGCGCGGATGGCGCATGTGACACTTCGGACAATCAGGTATTATGATAAACAGAATATTTTAAAACCATCGTATGTGTCGGATTCAGGGGCAAGATTCTATACAGATGAAGATTTTGCCAGATTGCAGCAGATTCTTCTTTTGAAGTATCTGGGATTTACGCTGGATGATATCAGAGAGATGACCATTGATGATGCGGATTATCATTTTATGTTGAATTCTTTGAATATTCAATTGAAGCTTGTGAGAGATAAGATTGAGCAGATGCAGCTTGTAGAAAAAGCAATACAGGATACATCGGAACTTATTCAGAAGGAACATACCATTGACTGGAGCCAGATGCTGAATCTGATCCATCTGACGGGGATGGAGAAGAGTATGAAGAACCAGTATCAGGATGCGTCCAATATATCGGCCAGAATTAATCTTCACAGTCTTTATTCTGTGAATAAAGAGGGGTGGTTCCCGTGGATTTATGAGCAGCTTTGTATGAATGAGGGAATAAAGGTGTTGGAAATCGGCTGCGGTGATGGAACACTCTGGAAGGAGAATAAAGAAAAACTTCCGGAGAATATAGAGATTACCGTGTCTGATACATCAGAAGGAATGTTAAGGGATGCGAGACGTAATGTTGGAATCGGAGACCATAGGTTCCGGTTCCGGCATTTTGACTGCCACAGGATTCCGTATGAGGATCAGAGCTTTGAGCTGGTAGTTGCCGGACATGTATTGTTTTACTGTGAGGATATACCACAGGTATGTCGGGAGGTAAGACGGGTGCTGAAACCAGGTGGAAGATTTGTGTGCAGTACTTATGGTGGCGAGCATATGAAAGAAGTCAGTGAATTGGTACAGAGCTTTGATGACAGAATTGTTCTTTCGGCAGAAAAACTGTATGAAAGATTTGGAAGAGAGAATGGGGCTGAGATACTGGAGCAATATTTTTCGAATGTTCATTGGAGGACATACGAAGATGAACTCGTAATTCCAGATCCGGAACCGTTGATATCGTATATACTGTCCTGTCATGGAAACCAGAGTCAGTATATATTGGAGCGATACAAAGAGTTCCAGACTTATGTGCAGAAAAAGACGGAAAAAGGCTTCCGGATTACAAAAGATGCGGGAGTGTTTATAGCGGAAATATGTTGAGAAGTAAGAGTAGTTGATGTATAATTATAATATAGATATTGACTATATTAATATTTGTAGCGCGAAGGGATTATGTGAATGCAGAAATTATATATAAAGCATCTAGGACCGATAGAGGAATGCGAAATTAATATTGATGAATTTATGGTGTGTACAGGTCCACAGGCATCTGGTAAAAGTACAGTTGCCAAAAGTATTTTCTTTTTCAAAAATATAAAGAATATTTTGTTTGTGGAGTATAAGAAGAAATATTTGTTGAACAGACACGTAGCAGAGTCAAGAAATGTAACGGTTAAGCAACGTTTTATGAAAGAAGTCCGGGCTAATTTCTTGCAGATTTTTGGAATAACAGGAAGCTTGGATGGAGATATGTTTTTACAATATCAATATACGGAAAAGAAGATATTGAAAGTTTTTCTTGAAAAGAACAAAGAAGGATTGTATGAAGTTAAAGTGGATTTTAGCAAAGATTTTAATGAGTTATTTGAAATGCTTGAAAATCGAAGTAAAGAAATTCACAATCACCCAGATCCGATATTAGAATTAACAGAACGTGAAATCAAAGAATTTTTTAATGATAAGACGGATGTTGTTTATATCCCGGCTGGAAGAAGTATGATTACACTTTTGAGTAATCAGATGAATTATATTTACAGTTCCATGGATGATATTCAAAAACGCAATATGGATTATTGCACAAGAAGTTATCTGGAAAAGATATTGCAGATGAAATCAGTATTTACAATCAGTCCGGTTGAGATGCTGAATGATGTAATAGCAATGACATATATAAAAATTGATGAGGAAAGAGCGAAAGAATCTATTTCTTTGATGAAACAATTGCTACAGGGAGAATATATTAACAAAGACGGAGAGGAACGATTGCAGGTATCCAATAATCGATATGTGAAGTTGAACTATGCGTCTTCTGGTCAACAGGAAGTTGTGTGGATATTAAATGTTTTATTCTACTATTTGCTGAATGGAGAGAGCACTTATTTCATTATTGAAGAACCGGAATCTCATCTATTTCCAAATTCACAGAAACTGGTAATGGAATTTATTGCTCTAGTGTGCAATGGTAATGGTAATCAACTATTTTTGACAACACATAGCCCGTATATATTAGGAACAATTAATAACTTGTTATATGCTGATAAGGTTTCAAGAAATGTTGATAAAAGTGAATTGAATCGGATTATCAGTAAAAATAAATGGCTTAATTTTGATAAAGTAAATGCAATATTTGTACAAAATGGAAAAATAAAATCCTGTCTTGATAAAGAGTTCAAATCTATTGAAAATGAAGTAATTGATGGGGCTTCAGAACAGATTAATGAGGATTATGATAAGATGTTAGAGTTGAAAGGTTAAGCACAGAAAGATAAGGAGGCAATATGTTACTTACGGCAGAAAAGTCGGAATGTGAAAAAAATCAGAAAATTATTGTGTCTCGTGATAAAGGAAGCAGTTGTCAGCATCGGGCAATTAATGATAAAGGGAAATCTGATGTACGGCAATATCAATTAGATGGGAAGTTGGTAGTTGATGAGACGTGTTGCGATTATCTAGTTTTGAATGATACAGCTAAGTCGGCGTATTTTATAGAATTTAAAGGTAGTGATATTAGGACGGCCGTTTCTCAATTAGAAGTTACAGAAAGAAGATTCAGACCAGAATTAAAAGGATATGCAATGTTTTATAGAATTATAGCTAAAAAAATGCGAACACATGAATTGAAATCTAATACGGTCAGGAAGTTTCAAGATAAGTATGGGACAAAATTACAATATGCTACTGAAAAGATGGAAGAGCGGATTTAGATTCACTAATTCCTGAAGATTTTCTTAAATATTACAAAAAAGTTATATTTTTTATAAAAAGTACTTGAAGGTGACCTAGGGTCACCTTTTATAATGCAATCATGAACATGCCATAACTTTAGAAGATATGGTGAAACTATGTATTGTATTTATTACAAGGAGGTTCCTATATGAAAGGAATTATTTTGGCAGGAGGATCTGGAACACGTCTTTATCCTCTGACTATGGTAACATCAAAACAGTTATTACCTATTTATGATAAACCGATGATTTATTATCCGATGTCTGTGCTGATGAATGCAGGTATCCGTGATATCTTGATTATCTCTACACCGCAGGATACACCGAGATTCAAAGAACTGTTAGGGGACGGACATCAGTTTGGTGTACATCTTTCTTATGCAGTTCAGCCAAGCCCGGACGGACTTGCCCAGGCATTTATCATTGGCGAGGAGTTCATCGGTGATGATACGGTTGCTATGGTTCTTGGAGATAACATTTTCGCAGGTCATGGACTGAACAAACGTCTGAAGGCAGCAGTAGAAAATGCTGAGACAGGCAAAGGTGCTACAGTATTTGGCTACTATGTAGATGATCCGGAACGTTTCGGTATCGTTGAGTTCGACCACGAAGGAAAAGCAATTTCCATCGAGGAGAAGCCGGAGCATCCAAAGAGCAACTACTGTGTAACAGGACTTTACTTCTATGATAATAAAGTTGTAGAGTATGCAAAGAGCCTGAAACCAAGTGCCCGTGGAGAATTGGAAATCACAGACCTGAACCGTGTATATCTGGAGAAAGGTAACCTGAATGTAGAGCTTCTCGGACAGGGATTTACATGGCTGGATACTGGTACACACGAGAGCCTTGTAGATGCTACAAACTTTGTAAAGACGGTTGAGACACATCAGCATCGTAAGATTGCATGTCTGGAAGAGATTGCATACTTAAACGGATGGATTTCAAAAGAAGAAGTTCTGGAAGTTTACGAGGTATTGAAAAAGAACCAGTATGGTCAATATCTGAAAGATGTCTTAGACGGAAAATACCGAGAGAATCTGTACTAAGATATTAGAATAAAAAACGAAGAATTTTAATAAATTTTGACTAAGTAATTCAAAGGAGATTTTTAATTATGACAATTATCGTAACCGGCGGAGCTGGATTTATCGGAAGTAACTTTATTTTTCACATGTTAGACAAATATCCGGATTATCGTATCGTTTGTCTGGACTGCCTGACATATGCAGGTAACTTATCTACACTTGCACCAGTGATGGACAACCCGAATTTCCGTTTTGTAAAAGAGAGCATCACAGACCGTGAGGCTGTTTACAAATTATTCGAGGAAGAGCATCCGGACATGGTTGTAAACTTTGCAGCAGAGAGTCATGTAGACCGTTCTATCGAGAACCCGGAAGTATTCCTGGATACAAATATCAAAGGTACAGCAGTTCTTATGGATGCTTGCAGAAAGTATGGTATCAAACGTTATCATCAGGTATCTACA
>ERZ773269.1473-NODE-1473-length-22068-cov-10.525008_pt1 | contig 22068 bp, 20 predicted proteins | sample MGYA00511958_ERZ773269 | MGnify/ENA primary metagenome ERZ773269 (study PRJEB29015, sample SAMEA2737761) | human gut metagenome | biome: human gut; feature: human-associated habitat; material: faeces | place: China | collected 2012 ... | reverse complement strand
CCTCAAAAATACAAGAGTCAGGAAAAAAGGATGGACGAGGTGGCAGACGTACGCTACCGTATGTATTTACAGAGCAGGGAATATCAATGCTAGCCAGTGTATTACATAGTGAGGTAGCAATCAATGTAAGCATAGGTATTATGCGGGCATTCGTAGAAATGAGACGGTTTATAGCCAATAATGCACTTTTGTTTGAAAGGATTAGTAACGTTGAGTTAAAACAACTTGAATATCAGAAAAAGACAGATGAAAATCTGGAGCAAATTTTTGAGTACATATCAGATCATGAGGAGTCTAATCAAAAGATATTTTTTGATGGTCAGATATATGATGCGTTCAGTTTACTAATAGGACTGATTCAGAAAGCAGAAACGGAAATTGTTCTGGTAGATGGATATGTGGATGTAGGAACATTAAATATTTTGTCAAAGAAGAAAGAAAATGTGGCGGTGACAGTTTATACACTGCAACGGACAAAATTATCTCAAACAGATGTAGATAACTTTAATGCACAGTATCCTAAACTGGATGTGAAGTACACAAGAGCATTTCATGATCGTTTTTTAATTCTTGATAAAACGAAAGCATATCATGTTGGTGCGTCTTTGAAGGACGCAGGTAAAAAATGTTTTGGAATTAATTTGATTGAAGATGCAGGTATTGTAAGAGATATTTTACAGAGATTGGAATTAGAAACAGAAGAATAGAAAAGTAAGTTATGCAGAAAGGCGTGAGTCATAAGAATATGGCTTGCGTCTTTTTCTGTCTGGATTCTTTCGAGGTCTGGCAGTTATTTTTTTGTACAAGAAAAGAAGCCGCGCACTAATGTGGTGAAGCAGTATTTGGATACATGCCTATATTAAAAGGTCTTAAATAGAGATACCTTTTGGGATTTATTCTGACAGGCAGATATTTTGTAGTAGAAAGAGAAGAGGTAGATATGGAAAGATATGATGCAAGAAAAGAAACTTTTGAAGAAATAGAAATTTTTGATACTTTGGCACTTTTCTCTTCGGGAAGAATTCAAAGAGACAGTGTTCCAAAAAACTTCTACTGTTATGAAGTGCGGCATGATGATGAGTGTATGGGGATCCCATGAGAAATAAGTTCTCATGTTCTAGTGAATTTTTGGGGAACAGTAATATCTAAAGTATCGCTCATTAATAATGGAGAAGATCGAAGATATATAGGAACTGATGAATGGGGATATACTGGAAACATCGGAATACAGCTGGAATCATGGTCGGAGAATAACCTGTAACAATATGAAAAGAGCGGTCTGGCATAGCGCTGGATCGCTTTTTTGTTCTGCATTACTTATAGGCACAAATTCATGTTGAAATATCAGTATTAAGAAAATGAACTGATGTTAAGCCCCAAGCCACTTTATGAGGTCGGTCGGCTTTACATTGATGTGTTTTTTGTATTTTAGATAACCACTAACCAGGTTCCTAATCACCGGACATCATAGACACTGAATTTACCGGACAGGTAGCCCTGTCACACCATAATGAGCACCGTATCGGAAATTACGATTAAAATGTGTAGTACGTTAAGAATTTATTGATATTTGTGTTATAGACTAGATGTAAGGAAGAAGTAGTTAGTTTGTAAAGGGTGATTGTTATGAAATTAAGTAAAGCATGTCATGTAATATGTAATAAAGAAAAGAAAAAAGTAGTGTTGGCTAATCTCGATAACGGCACATGGATTTTGATTCCTTTGAGTTGTTGGAGAATTCTACAGCAGATGGACGAAATGAATCTTTCTGTAGAAGATATATATAAAAACGCATTTAATTATGAAGATGAAAAATATTTAAGAATTATTTTTGAAAAGTTGTTAGCTTATGATTTTTTAGTGCCGGTGGACAAAGTGGCGAGCACATTTACATATAATATTCGAAAAATCAGCATTAACTTGACATACAGATGCAATTTGAAATGTAAACATTGTTGTGTTGATGCAAAGCACGTTTCAGAGTTTACCGAGGAAGATGAGTTGGACACGGAGTTATTAAAAAAAGTACTTGAAAAAGCAGTTGCCTTGAATCCGGAACAAATAGTTCTTTCAGGCGGCGAGCCAATGATTCGAAAAGATTTTATAGAGCTTTTACAATATCTACGGCAACGGTTTAAAAATAAAATTTCACTTTCCACAAATGGGCTGCTGATTAACGAAACGAATATAAAATATTTGAATAGTTGTCTTGATAAATATGATATAAGTATTGATGGCATTGATGAAGAAAGCTGTAGCAGAATTAGAGGGAAAGGGGTATTTAATAAAGTTGTCGAGAGCATAAAATTGATTAAGAAACACGGAGATAAGGAAATCTATTTATCAATGATGTTTGATGATTTTAACGAAAATTTAAGAGAAGATTTTTTGAAATTGTGTAAAAAAATGGATGTTCATCCGTTAATGAGAGCGTTTGAACCTATGGGGCGTGGTGCAGAAAATTGGAAAGAATTTGAGAAAGATGGAAAGGAACATCATGTGGAACAATATTCAGAAGAGAATTTGAAGGAAGCTCGGGATAATTTAATGTGTTTTAACTGTGCTGCGGGAAGAAAAGAAATTATGATTAATCCAAAAGGTGATATTTTCCCGTGTGGAAACCTCAATACGAGAGAGTTTTGTATGGGAAATATTCTTGAAATTGATAATATTAAAGCTTTTTTTGGAATGAATTTTACTGATATGCAACACTGTAATACAGGATTACATATGTTAGAACAATCATATCCGTATAATTTTCATGAATGTAAAGAGTGCAATGTGAATTTGTTCTGCTGGTCGTGTGTTTCAGGGATTAGGAATAGATATGCAGATCCGATAAGATTTAAAGAGGAATGCAGAGATAAGAAAGCGACATTAGAAAAAGTAGTATGGGGTGAATGATAATGCATAGTGCTACTATTTGGTTGACTGAGAATTGTAATTTGAAATGTAAATATTGTTATGAGGGTCAAGAAAAAGGAAGAAAAAGATTCACAGTATCGAATATAAATAAGCTTATCAGGTTTATTGAGAGAGAAATACTGGAAACTACTGAGGAAACTGACAAAGCAATTATCTCTTTTCATGGTGGCGAACCACTTTTAGAATTACAGTCGATGAAAAGGATTGTTTCGGAGCTGGACAAAATTGCATTGAAAAGGAATATTTCGATTATCTATGAAGTAACAACTAATGGAAATGTGAATGAATTGGAGTTTTTGGAGTACATCAGAAATAGAGATGATTTCAAAATTTCTGTAAGCTTAGATGGGAAAAAAGAGACAAATGATCTTTTTCGAGTGACACCATTAGGGAAGGGTAGTTTTGACAAAGCATTTATATTTGCGAAGAAACTATTGGAAATGGGAAAAAATCCTAGAATTAGAATGACACTTACACCGGAAAAGGTGGAACATCTATATGAGAATATTGTGTTTTTTGTGAAAGAGGGATTTACCATGATTGTTACTGTCCCGGATTTTTTTGATAAGACATGGGAGAATAGCCATTTAACAAAAATGGAGAAACAACTGCATAAAATCTTTGAATATCAAAAGAAAATGTCGATGTTAAATCCTCAGATTAGTTTGATTGATAAGAACTCTTGTATAAAAAGGGTTGGAAGATGCTTTGGTGGAATAAATGAGGTGTATATAAGTTGTGAAGGTCTGTTATATCCATGTACATATACGATGAACAATACAAAATATTGTATTGGAGATATATGGAAAGGAATTGATAAAAAAAAGCAAATGGAGTTATTAACTCTGTATGACCAAAATAACGAAGAATGTACAGGGTGTGGATTGGAAAGTGCTTGTATTTGCACAAGGTGCAAGTTTTTAAATGAGGCTATATCAGGAAATAGAGTTATTCCTGTACCTATTATTTGTGGATTTATGAACACGTTGCACCGTTTTTTTAAGGATGTTAATACTAATAGCAAAACAGTAGTTTAGTACAAAAATAGGAGGAATTTGAGATGTCAGAAAGAATTAAAATCGAAAAAATTAATGATAAGGTAGAAACTGTTGAGGTAAGAGGTCAGGGCTGTTGGGATGATTGTGAAATTTGGAAAAATAATACAACAGCAGGTAAAAACAAATGCAGAAGGGATTTTACAGCATACAATAATATACTTAAATAAAGAATTTAGTGATTGTAGATTATTTGGAAATAAGCAGGATTTAAATTTTGACTGTTAAGCTATTAGTATTTCATTGTAAAGCCGGTATGTAGTATGCCGGCTTTATATTATATCGAGGTAAGTATGAAAAAAGTTGCAATTTTAGATACTGGTGTAGGAGCAAGTGTAGATGATTTTTCTAGGCTACATGTTAAGAAAAGTTTGGATTTTACAAGAGATGTTTTTGATGAGATGAATAATGGATTGGATGATAACGGGCATGGAACTACATGTGCAAAGATAATTATAAAAAATGCTAATAAATCAGAAATATATTCGCTTAAAGTATTAGATAAAAATAGATGTGGAAAGATTTCAGATTTATATGCAGCATTACAATATTTATTAACGCAAGAAGTCGATATTATAAATATGAGTCTAGCATTTTCGGAGGGGTGTTATGCAGAAAAAATAAGAATAGTCTGTGAAAAACTTGCAAAGCAAGGGAAAATTATTGTCGCATCGGTTGGCAGATATGAAAACCGTCCTTTTCCAGCATCATTTATGAGTGTTTTAGGTGTGCAAGGGGAAGAGTTTAGTAGTGATGAAGATTTCATATACAACCCAAATGCGGAAATACAGATTACTGCAGATGATACCCCTGTTTTTACAGAGTGGAAAAAAGATGAAATATTTATATTGGGCGGAACAAGTAAAGCTGCCGCGTTGATGAGCGGAAAGATTGCAAAATGGGATAATAATATTCCTCAAAGATTAAGAGCAGCTTCGGGAATGCATACAAAAAGCAAAGATAAGAATAGCAATTTTGCGTGTACAAAGGATAAGCATATACATGATCAGGTAGTATTGAAAGAAATTGTTAATTTGATACCATGCGATACAGAATATAAAAAGAATCTGTACAATAAAGGGGCGGATGTTGCTCCGCTCCGGCTTGGGAAACATGATTATGAGAAAATCATAAATTCACTGATCAGGCAATTTGAGTTACAATTGCCTGAATACGTGTCATTGAGCAAAACTTTTTATTCGATATATACATTAGAAGAGTTTGTAAGGAGGTATAAAATATGACAGATGGAAAATGTGTCAAAGAAATGATAAAATTATTTTTTCCGTACAAAAAAAGATTAGTCTGTATATTGCTTAGTATGATTTTATCTTCTATAATTAGCATTGTAATTCCTATTATAAGCCAAAATATAGTTGATTTAGGTTTCGTGCAAAAAGATATCAATATAGTAGTTAAATTGTCAATAGTATTGCTTTGTTTGTATAGCATTAATATATTGATCGATATAGGTAAAGAGAAAAATAGATTAAAATTATCAGCCGATTTTACAGAAAAATTAAATAAAGATTTTTTCAGTCATATTATTAATATAAAAGCTGATTGTTTGGAAAATAAAAATAGTACTGAGATTTTGACACAGGCAGAAATTGATGTATCAGCTATAGCATCATTAGCAGACGAAAAGATATTTTATGTGTTGACTAAAATTTTGAGTATGATAGGCGGTTTTGTTGGACTATGTGTTATAAGTAAGGAATTAGCAATTATGGTTTTGACTTTTATTCCAATAAAAGCTGTTCTTATATCTAAATTGTCAAAAAAAAGAGGAGAAAAATATAATGATTATTTGGACATCAATGGGAAATATTCTTCTTGGTTAGGAGAGACTATTGCAGGACTAAACGAAATTCGTAATTTTGGCATCAAAAAAGAAAAAGAAAAAGAATTGATTCGTTTCCAAAAGAGCATTAATAAGGCTGATTATGAGATTAATATGTTGAGTGAATATAATGGAAGTGCAGATACATTTCTTTTGAATATATTGCAAATCCTTATCTATATTTCTGGGATTTATTTAATTGTTAATTCAGGGCTATCAGTCGGAAGTATATTTGCGTTTGTGACATATAGTGGGTATGTTACGGAGCCAGTGATATCTGTACTTAACATCCTCTTTTTGTTATCTGGGGTTATACCATCGGCAAAGCGATACTTTGCTTTTAGAGACAAGGAGGAAGAGGAGGATCAAGGGAATATAATTCCTAGTGATAAGTTCCATAACATTAGAATTGAAAATCTTTGCTTTTCATATAGTAATAGTTTACTTTTTGAGAATTTGTCTTTTGAGATTTGCTCTGGGGAAAAGGTGGCAATTATTGGTGGAAATGGTGTTGGAAAAAGTACGCTTTTAAAATTAATTATGAGAGTGTATAAACCATCATCAGGAAAAATTACATTAAATGATATTCCCATAGAAGAATACAACTTGGAGCAGTATCGAAAGATATACTCAGTTGTCAATCAAAATGTATATCTTTTTAACGCATCTATTAAAGAAAATATTTTGCTGTATGAAAAAGAAGATTTTGAGAAGTTAGAAAAATCACTGGAAAACAGTGGGGTAGTAGATTTTATATCTTCTGGAAAACTAAACGATATGGTTGGTGACAATGGGATAAAACTTTCAGGAGGACAAAGACAAAGAATAGCACTGGCAAGAGCTTTTTATCGTGATAAAGAGGTATGCATTCTAGATGAAGCTAATTCTAGTGTGGATATTTATTATGAAAAACAATTGGAAGAACTATTGCTTGAAGAAATGAAAGATAAAACACTTATAATGATAACACATAGGCTAAATATTTTGAGTAAAGTTGATAAAATCATTTTTCTGAAACCCAATAGTGATTATGTTATAGGAGGGTATCAGGATTTAATAAAGAATGATCAGGAATTTAAACATATGATATTAAATAGTCAAGATTGAGGGATGAAAAATATGTACAAAATTTTATTCGTAGATGATGATACAGATATGCTTGCGATGGTGCAAGAATATTTATCTTTAAAAGGATATGAAGTCTTATCCGCACTTGACGGTGAGACAGCATTAAATAAAATTAAGTTTGCTCCAGATATAATTTTATTGGATGTAAATATGCCTAAAATGGATGGATTTGAAGTTTGCATGAAAATTAGAGAACTGGTATCATGCCCAATCATTTTTCTGACCGCGCGTGAAGAAGAGCAAGATAGAATAAAAGGATTGGAGATAGGTGGGGATGATTATATTTTAAAGCCATTTAGCTTAAAAGAACTAGAAGCAAGGATAAAAGCTCATTTAAACAGAGAAGAACGTGCAAAGAAAAAAAGTGTAATACAATATAATGAAGGGTTGTTGATTGATTACTCTTCCAAAAAACTCTTTTATAATGACAATGAAATACTACTTACAGGATTGGAATTTAGTATAGTAGAATTTTTATCGTTAAATGCAGGCAGGGTATTTGATATAGAAAAGATTTATGAAAATACAGGGGGATATGAGAGTGATGCCGAGAGTAGGGTAATTACTGTTCTTATTAGCAGAATCCGGAAGAAAATTCGGGGATATACAGAACAAGAATATATAGAAACAGTTTGGGGGATTGGATATAGATGGAAAAAATAAAGGATTTATCATTAAAAGCGACAATCATAATATATATGGCAATCGCTTTAGCCATTAGTACAGTCCTTAGCTTTGGCTTGACTCATTATGCGGTAAATGTACAGGAAAATGTTTGGTTTAAATATGTTGACAAAGAAGAATATATGGAAAGTGTAGAGAATGAAAGTGGGAATAATTATCTTACTACAATACCTAGAATACATTCAAAATATATGTCTGATCAAGATGTTTTTATTGTAGAAGTCTGTGATGTGATTGAAACGTGGGGAGCTCTGATAATATCATTTTTGTTCTGTATAATTGCAATAATCCTTTTTTACAGAAAAAAATTGAGAATTCCTTTGCGAGTACTATTGGAGGCTTCTAATCTCATATCAGAAAATGATTTAACCTTTGAAATTACATATGAGAGTAAAGATGAAATGGGGCATTTGTGTAAAGAGTTTGAGAAAATGAGAAGGGAACTTGTTAATAATAAAAAGAAGATGTGGAATTTAATTGAGGATGAGAGGACGTTACGCTCAGCAATTGCACACGATATCCGAACGCCTGTTGCACTAGTGAAGGGGAACTTAGAGATTATTGATGAGTTTTTTCCGCTTTACAAATTGTCTGAGGAGAAAGTGGTAGAAATTGTGACAAAGACGATTCAACATGTTGAGCATTTAGAACATTTTGTAGACATGATGAAATACTTGAATAGTATTGTTGACATGGAACCTGCATATGAAAAGATGACGTATAAGGCACTTGCAAAAAAAGTATATGAGATACAGAAGGCTCTCTGTGAAAAAAGTAAAAAAGATTTTAAATTTGAGCATAATGATGTGGATTGTGTAATGAAGGTGGATTCTGTCTTTGTTATTGAAGTGGAAGAAAATCTTTTGACAAATGCGCTTCGTTATGCACAGGATAAGGTGACGATTTCATTAGAAATGGCAGGAGATTATCTTGAACTTGTTGTTGAGGACGACGGACCAGGATTTCAGGAAGTTCCACAAAAGCTATTGCAGGCCTATTGTAAGCGCAAAGAGGAAAAAGGAGATGTTCACTATGGGCTAGGATTGTATATAAGTAAGTCGTTATGTTCGGCACATAGAGGGGAATTACGTCTGGAAAATATGGAACATGGAGGAGCACGAGCTATAGCAAGATTTGAAGTTGATAGTTAAATCCGGGGATATAGATCCCGGATTTTTTTAGTTGGTTGCTAATTTATTGATATTTGGAAGATATAATAAAAATATAGAAAAAAGCTATTGGAAAATTTGTATTAAAAATCAGGAGGAGTTTTTATGAAGGCGATAATATGTAGAGAATTTAAAAATTATATGAAAAATCCTTTGTATTGGCTTGGAATTGTTATTTTGGTATTTAGTATTTATAGCTGTTTAAGCGAATATTTGGATATACGCACTTTTTCAGGCAGTCAGGAAGTGGAGCAATTAAAGGATGCAAGATCGACAGATGCGGATGTTATAAATGGCTATATTCCAACGACATTGGAAGAGCAAATTGACATAGGATTAAATGATATAAAACAGATCTTTATTGATAGCTACGATATGACAGAGCAAGAAGCTGAAAATGCAATAGACGATGTAAAAACACAAAATTTGTCCATTGCAGGAACAATAAAATACTTAGAAGATGAATATCAATTTTATGATGGAAAAGCTGTCTTTAGGGAAGCTGGACAAAGAAAGGGTACAATGGATGAACTGAATAATTATATTGAGTCGAGAACATCAGAACATTCATATGCATATTATTTTGCTAAAAAATATGTGGATTTTGCAGGATTTCATATTGCATTTTTTTCGGTCGTTTTGCTTGCCTTTTTGTTTATAGGTGATATGAAAAAAGATACTTATGAGCTGCTTCATACGAAACCTATATCAGCAGAAAAATATGTTTTAGGAAAATATTTAGGAGGAGTTCTGCCATTAAGCTTGGCAGTTTTGATTATTACGACTATATTCACTGTACTGTGTCAAAGTAATGAACTTCAGATAAGTATTATAGACAGTTTTGGTAATATGTTTTTAGCAGCATTGTTATATGTGATGCCTACCGTACTGATTTCTACAGGCATTTATGTTTTAATTGCATTATTGTTTAAAAATCCTTTACCGTCAATCCCACTAATTGTGGCATATATTGTTTATTCTAACATGGGGAGTTACGATGCAAACGGAAATTATGGATTTTATGGGCGGATATTGGGAATGCTGTTTAGGTTCGAAGGAAAATTTTTTGAAACAGAAGTCCTTCCTATTTTTCTGTTGAACCAAATGGCACTATTATTACTGACATTGTTGTTTATAGGTGTTGGAGTTTGGTGTTGGAGGAAAAAAAGATTATGAAGAATGAAATAAGAATTACACTCCCGTTTTATAAAATAGTATATCCATTTCTGTTTTTGATTTTTTTGGCAATATTTAGAGGTATAGCGGATACAAAAGAAATAGGTGTCACATTAGATCCAATGATGGCAGCGTTATCTATTGTGTTTATGTCGGATACTTATCTTATTGAGAATAGGGAGCAGAGGTGGGAAATATTTGCGCTTTATGCCTTGAATAAAAAGAAAACGATGGTGTATAAGCGGGTACTTGTACAATTTGTATATTTGTTTCTATTGGCAGCAATTGGATATTTCTTATTTTTTGTACAAAATCCGACTAGGGGAGTTTGGGGAACTGAAGTGAAAATGTATTTAGAATATTTGTTTGCAGTAAGTATTACGATATTGTTTTGGGGAAGTATGACAATTATTGGTGCAAATTTTTTTCGTAATATATGGTGTGGGATTGGAATTTCATTAATTATATGGTTGATTCTTAACTCAACGTTTGGTTCTAATGTGTTTGGAAAGTACAATATTTTTTCATATGCATTTCGTAGTTATGAGCAGGGAACTGGAGTTGGCTGGATACCGGGAAAAGTAATTGGAGTTATACTTGTTATACTTATGATGTTCGGATTGTTGCCACAGACTATAAAAACTAGGAGGAATTAATATGTTATTAACAGCTAAAAATTTAACAGTAAAGTTCAAGAATGGCTATAAAGGCATACAAGATATGAACTTTAGAATTGGTAATGGTATTTATGGCTTATTAGGAGAGAATGGAGCTGGAAAAACAACACTTATGCGGGTTCTTACAACAATTATTACTCCTACAGAGGGGAAAATAATGTTCGAAAATATCCCTTATGTAGAAAAAAACTATGGTGCAATTCAGAAAAAAATCGGATATTTGCCACAGGAATTAAACTTGTACCCTAATTTGAATGTGGAGGATACACTTATGTATCTGGGAAGTATGGCAGGTATAGAAACGGGAATATGTGAAGAAAGGGTAAAATATTATTTAGAAAGAACGGGATTGGAAGAACATAAAAGGAAAAAAAATAAGCAATTATCTGGGGGGATGAAAAGGCGTGTAGGTCTAGCACAGGCATTGTTAAATGAACCAGAACTTTTGATTGTAGATGAACCGACAACGGGATTGGATCCAGAAGAACGGGTACGAATCAGAAGACTTTTAGTTGATTTTTCAAAGAATAGAACAGTATTATTTTCCACACATGTAGTAGAAGATCTTGCGGCAACTACAAATCAGATTTTAATAATGAAAAAAGGGAGATTAGAGTATACTGGTCACGTAAGTAGCCTTATTGCAGAAACGAAAGGGAAATTATGGAATTATAGTACAAAAAGTGAGTCTGAGGCAGATGAGATTGAGAAAAAATTTAAGATAACAGAAAAGCAGTTTACAGAAGGCGGAATTCGTTTTAAAATATTGAGTGAGGAAAAACCTTTCACAAGTGCGGTACCAGCTGAAATTACTCTAGAAGATGCCTATATTTACATTAATAACAAGTAGGAAGAAAAATTATAGAGCTTTAAGGTATTAAAAGAATAGTGTAATTTATCCTTAGAGTAGAGTATGTAAAGAGACACATGCTCTACTTTTCATGTTGGGATAAAAAGAACTTTAAAGTCTCTCCAATAATTAAGGAGACTTCCCACAGAAATTATAGCATCAAAAGATTCATTTTTATAGGTAAATTCTTCATGTTTGCTACTGCGGTAATGTTTACAGTTTTTTATTTTTTCCTCAGTAATATCTATGTGGTGCATTTCTTCACAACATATACCATAATCATTTCCACCTGAACTTGCATTGAGCACCTTGCAATTTTCAAAATGTATTTTATGATGATTAATATATTTTTGTAATTCATTGTGTGAATATGTATGCCAAACATCATCCGTTGCCCATATAACCGGTATCCGATTATAAAATTCTTTAATTTTCGAAATATCAATTTATCCATGCTAATCTCCATTCCGCCGCTTTGCGGCGGCACAAATAGTGATGAAAGATTTCACTTTTCCCTACACTGTGCAATAATATTTTCAAGAAGCTATACTACAAAGCACGGGAGGAGGAGTTGTAGAAACCTTTCTCGTTTTAAGACAGCATGCTAATCAGTGTAAGTTCTGCCTTTTCAAGCACAAATGAGTGGCATCACGAATCCGTACACTAAGAATTGTTTAAACGCCTTGGTTTAATTGTGTGGCAGTTCAGTCAATGGCTTCTTATCTTTTTACGAAAGGAGCGTTTGCTTATGAAAGTCATTTTTCAAACTTGTTGTGGCGTCGATGTTCAAAACTCTTTTCTCGTTGCCACAATCATCAAAACATCCAACGGCATTGAACCTTCCTATCAGAAAAGACGTTTTTCTACTTTCAACAATTCTATTCTTGAACTCAAGAAGTGGTTGCTTGAAAATGAATGCCTCTATGTCTGCATGGAATCCACTGGTAAGTACTGGATCCCTGTCTTCAATCTTCTTGAAGATGAAATCAATGTTACTATTGCTAATCCCAAGTGGGTTAAAGCTGTTAAAGGTAACAAGGATGACACAAAGGATTCGAAATGGATTGGTGATTTGTTCCGTTTAGGACTGGTAAGGGGCAGTTATATCCCTTGCAAAAAATCCGTATTTTACGTGAATTTACAAGGTATCGCTATAAGCTTGTTCCCTGCCGTTCCAGTGAAAAGAATCGGTATCAGAATGTGCTTACTGTTTGTAATGTCGCATTAGACTCTGTTATTTCCGATATCTTTGGGAAGTCATCCACATCCATCATTGACTACCTTTTAGAGCAGTCTGGAACTTCTATTGACCATGAAGTGATTGCATCAAAACTTCTTAAGCGCCTCAAAGCTAAAGAAGATGCGGTTATTGAATCCATTGAAGGATATCAGATGACTGATTCCCAAAAATATCGTATGCACCTCGTCCGTGCACATATGGATTATATCACAGCTGCGATTAATGATGTAGATTCTGAAATTGAATCTTTAATCGCTTCTGATCCTGATTATGAAAATGCTGTCGAGTTACTCTGTACTATTCCGGGTGTTAAATATGATAGTGCAATCACCATCATCTCCGAAATCGGTATTGATATGTCTCAATTCTGTTCCTCCAAACGTTTATGTTGCTGGGCTGGATTAACTCCTGGCAGCAACGAATCTGCGGGTAAGAAGAAATCTGTTCGGATTACACGTGCCGGTGTCTACCTCAAACCTGCATTAGTACAATGTGCCCATGCAGCCGTGAAATCTGACAAATCCCCTTACTACAAAAAGAAATACGAATCTCTTGTAAAACGTCGTGGTAAGAAACGAGCTATCATTGCAATCGCAAGAATGATTCTCACTGCAATCTTCCAGATGTTAACAACTGGAGAAACTTGGAATCCCTGCAATCTTTACAAAATCGATATGCCTGAAGCTTTACTGGAAAAGCAGAAGCAAAAGGCAATCAAACAAGCTCAGAAACTGCTAATTCGTGAAGGTTTATTGCCTCCAACCGAACCAATAGCTTCTTGATTTTTGATTACTACATATTACTTTCTAAAAATTGCCTTTACAGGTAGCTTGTTTCAGTGCGCCACTTTTGGGCTGTCCTCTACTTTCTTTCACACTATTTACCTCGAATTTTAATAGCATAATATCTTATTATCCAATATTATTTTATTGAAGGTTTATTTGTAATAAAGATATGAAAGAACATAGATATAAAAATTTAGAAGGTAGAAATAAGTTAATAGAGAAATTGACTCAAGAATATATTACTGCATCAGCCTCAAAGGCTACCATTATTCTAGGCAATCATGGATCAGGAAAATCACATGTAGTATTTGAAGTTATCAATAGAATATATAGCAAAAATAGACATAATAACAAATTACAAGTATATATTGCTGAAGGAGACAAATTATCTTTATACGAAAATTCTTCTAAGAGTTCTGTAGATAATATTGAAACTACTATTTCATTACCAATACGCTGGGGGATTGGAGTTGATATAGCGACAGCGGTATCAACTAAAAAAAATGATAGCCAATTTAATCAAATATCTAATCTTCTTAAAAAAAGATTTTCTTCTGATTTATTAATTTGCCTACCCGATTACTCTAAGTTAGATAATAAAGTAAAATATCTGGTTGAATTACTAATGAAGAATATAACCACTCTCGAAAGTACGTTTAAACATCATCTATATTTTCTCATAAGTAATGTTGATGATTCATGCATAAAGGATTTTCTAGTTTGTTCTACAATCGAAAAAAATATATTGGAAGACTATGATGAAAATGATATTTTACAATATCTAACTGAAAAACATAAAATAATTGTAAGGAAAAAGGACATAGAGGAAAAGATTAAACAAATCAAAAAAATATGTGCGTCTAATTTAAAATTAGTCGATTTTCTGTATATAGATTTAGTAGAGCAAAATGTTGATTTTTTTAGAGCCTTAGATTCCGTGGTTACATACAGATTGGGTGAGCTTAAAAAGAACGGTCTAACTAGAAATGTAAATGAATATGATATGGAAGACATCATTTTGTCTTCCTCAATTAGCCTAAAAAGCTTTGGTAGTCAAGAAATTGCAAGCATAACACATAAAGAAACAAATACTGTTCGAGAGAGTCTATATCTAGCTCAAAAGCAAGCGTTGCTGAAAAAAAACTCGCTGAACTTTTATTCCTTCGCTTGTGATGAAATACGAAAAATTCTGAAGAAAGAACTGAATGATAAGAATAAGGAAAGATATTTAGATTATTACAATTATTATAGTAACAAGGAACAAGATCAATATTATTTAAGAGCATACTATTTATGGGCATACAATGGATATTTGAAAGATGATATTTTTGCCCTTCTTATACTTTCCTATTCAGAAGCACTTAGTTTTAATAATTTGGAACAAATCAAAAAAATTGAAAGGTTGATTGGAAAAGAAAAAGATTCCTATTACTATGATGATTTTGAAACAATAAAATCATTTTACAATACCCTACGTGAAGGGGAATCGGATTATGATAAACTTAATAGGATGTACCGTAATTTACAAAAAGATTATTTTGAGATTCCCTTAAAGGCAGAACTGGCAAGAGCTTTTTTCCATTTTATGTATAGGAATTATAAACCTTGGTATTTACAATTGAAACAAATATTAAGTCAGCTCGTTCAGTATGCTGAAGAATCTATATATTTAGGCCTATCACAATATCCTATAGAGATGCCTATCGTTGATGAAACTGTTTTGAAACTTAGGATTATCTATGATATTGCACCCTATATCTTAGATGTTTTGAACGACACAGAGTTATTTAAACGGATCTATGATCTTAGCCTTTCACTTAGCGGGAATATACAAACCTCTCAATCTAGTAAAAGCATTGCTAAATATATGGAGAATGTATTTAATCGAAAAGCGTTTCTGTTTGTAAACCAGACACAATGTAATATTTATTATGACAAAGCAAAAAAGTATTTTTATGACAATCAAATCTGGGATGAATATTGTATCACATTAATCTGTGAAGCAGGAACAGACATAGTTATACAAAAATATAATGAAGCTATACAGGCATGCAGAAAAGCTATGCAAGTTTCTTTAGAAAATGAAATATCAATACCGTACCCTCAGAAAATACTAAATAACATGATAATAGCAGATTTTCTTAGGTATGAACAATCCCATGCAAAAAAATATTGCTTTAGCTATGCAAAAAAAACTGTCAAAAAATTAAGAAAACAATTACAACGTATTTCATGTGCAACAGAATTTGTTATTCTCACTAATATATGTTCGCTAAATCTTTATTATGGTAATATTTCAGAATATCTCAAATTCAAAAAATATTTGGAGCATTTAATGGATTGCGATGATGTGTCAAATATTGAAGATGATGATGTGGATGACTTTTATCGTTATTATTTTGCTTGGTTCGAAATATATAGATATATATTAGAAGAAAAATGGGAGAGTGCAACAAAAATTATTAATTTATTAGATGATTTTGTTCCATCATTATTTAAAAAGCAAGAAGTTTTTTGGGATAAGAAACTTCTTGCGCTAAAAGAGATTATTTTGAATCGTCAAATATTAGATGGATATGATTTTTGTAATAATCTAGTACCTTTGAAACGACGATCTAGTGAATTGGCTTCTTTTTTCTGCCGGGGGCTTATGCTATCTGATTTGCAATATACATCTTATGATTGAAGTGTATCATAATTTGAAAAAGAACACGCCATTATTGTCTTATAAATATCTTTATAATCTAAATGCATTATATTTTCAAACAGAAACGCTACCGAACTATGTTTTATAGTATATGGTGTTCCAGCTATATCGATAAGATATGGCTGGTCTTTTTCTATACGGAAATCAAATCTCGCATAGTCTTTAATGCTTAAAATTTGTGCAGCTTTAACTGCTTGTTTTTTTATTTGTTCTATTACTACTGGACTCAAACTATCGGATAATTTTCTAAACGAATAATTATATAGGTTTGATGTTAAGGAATCTAAAAAATCATTACCATTTATAACAATTTCCACTGGCTCAAGTGCATAATACTTTCCCTTAAACTGTATTACTAAAACTTCACATTCTAGGCCGCTAATATATTCTTGTATGAGTAGTTGTTTAGTGTTCATCCGTTGTAGTGTCATATCAACTGTTTTCAATTTTTCTTTTGTTAAATATATTTTATTGTCTGTAAGCAAGCCTATACTTGCTGATTCATGAATATTCTTTAAAAGTATTGTCGTATCCAAAAAAGGTTCTAATATATTATGATTATTAAATGTATAAAGAACAGATTTTGGTGTTAATATCCCCATATTAGAAAGTACCTGTGTAAAAATCCATTTATTTCTCAATAAGGATATAGTAAAAGCATTTGATCCAGTATATTTAAGACCGCATAAATCGCAAAAAGCAGGGATTAATGATTTTTTCCCTTCAGCTATTCCATCTCTGCTAAAATTATATATGTAACATTCTGTGGCTGAGGGATGCTCATCCATCACAAATTTTATGAAATCCAATTCTGAGTAAAAAACTTTGGCATAACCAAAAATATAAAATAATGTCGAAGCGATTTCAGAAAATTCTTTTCTAGAAAAAAACTCACTTTCATCAGTATGAACAATATAGTTATTGTTCTTTGTAGTTTTATTTTGTGTGTCAGCTATTATTAGCAAATCGAAATTTATATCTATATTCTTAAAATAAGCTAAACACTCTTGAATTATATCCATACTCATTGTCTCCTTATTACGTAATTTGTAAAATTTTTTCTAAATCCAAGACGTTTATAAAATTTTTCTGCCTCTTCATCATAAACGTTTACCCGTAATTCCTTGTTTGTGAGTTTAGAAAATGTAATTATATTTTCTAAAATTTGAGTTCCTAATCGTTGTCTTCGATAAGGTTTATCAAGATAAATTCTTCTCAGCAGAAAAAATTTTTTTTCAATAGCTATATCTATAAACCCAATGCTTTTCTTTTTTTATGATATAAGGATATTCATTATTTTCAAAGTATGATGGAATAGTTAAACTAAAGTTTTCGTCAGGATGCTTATAGATATACTCTTCCAAAAGTTTTTGGGTATAACTTAGTGCTTGAGATGTATTCATTATATATGAATACTCATTTTTATTATTATGCCAGTTTATAAAATATTGTTTTGGATTAGAATAATACTTTTGGCACATTGTTATGGCCATCTCATATTCGATTACATTGTTCATTTCTGATGCAACATAATTTGGTATTTCTAAAGTGTGAATTTGGATTTCGTCCAAAAAATCATTAAAATAGTCATCCCAGAAGTTTTCGCTATTAGATAAATTTTCAGGAGTACTGATATCAGCAATAATTTTTTTGAAAATTTCTGCATCAGATTTACTCCAAAAAGATACTCCAAAAATGCACGGTTCTGAAAAGCAACCAATTTCAAAGGAAATTATTCGCCCATTCTTATCAAGAATAGGTTTCCAAGCGTCAAATTCCGGATTTAAATATTTCATTACATAATAATAGCTATAAGGTTTATTAATAAAAATATTCTCCGCCAAAACAACATCACCTTCAATGATGAAAGTATCATCTATAATATTAACAATACTGTATATCCCATAGAGCGTAGATACTGAACAATTGGGATCAGATACGATGGTACAACCATATTTTTCTTGTAAAAATGTATGTTGATCTGCATATATTCCTGCAATTATAACAATATCATTTATTCCAAAATCATTTAAAATTAGAATTGTTCTCTCAATATTGGGAAGCCCAAGAATTGGTAACAAAGGCTTATGGGTATATTGTTTTTCCTCAATCATACGGGAACTATGTCCAGCAGCCAAAATTATTGCATTCAAAATATATTCTCCTACATTATTCTCTTTGTAATTCTCTTTGTACTTCGATATTGGATAATAAGGTATTATCTAATATCATTCAGATACCGGATAACTACTAATTATCTATAATATTTGAAACTGCAACGCAGACAAATTGGATGGCGGATATCCTGGCGAACATAAAACTCCTAGAGTAAAGTGATTCTAGGAGTTTTTTGTGTGAAAATTTACAGAAATATAGGAGATACATACTTTTTACTTTTTAAGAGGATAAGCATTATAAAATTGTGAGCCAATGCAGTAAAAAACCCGGAATTATTCCGGGTTTGATGGAAATGTATAGTTGTTTAAAACTTCATAAGGTATTGAACTGGCAGTTTGAAGCACTATTTCTTTTGAAACAGTTAATGTATGTTCGTTAATTAGAATGAACGAAAGGTTTAAGTTTAAATTATGAGGCCGGTGTTCCATGTAGTACTGAAATAACAAAGGAATCGAAGTGACAAAGCTGATTTTATCGTCAGACTTCATTTCTTTTGATATTAAACTTAAAAGATTGGTAGAAAGTTCATGGTCTACAGTTCCAAAAGTATTGTCTGAAAGAAAATGAAAATACCACCGGTGAATGGGACCGTTTGCAAAACATGAAGTCATTTGGTAAAAGCTGGTGTTATCACATAAATGCTCGGAAAATTCATATGGAATATGTGATAAAGCAAGCTTAACGGCCTCCATCATATGATTGATGGAAGCTGGAACGGATATAGTGTTTGGATCATAGCCACAAACAGAAAATAACTCTTGCAAAGATACTCTGTTTTGTGAATTTAAGGCAATTTTGGTTAAAGTATCTATAGTAGGTGGAGTCTCCCGTTTTTGCGTTACTAAACGGGAAAGGTGCTCCTTGCTCATTTGAATATCTTCGGCAAAACTTTTTTGTGTTCGGTTTCCAAGTGCTCTTTTGAGGAGTATTGAAAATGCTGATTTATCAAATTGACTGTTCATAATAAAACCTCCATTTTCACTATATCATGTGAGAATGGAACAATCAATCAGATAATTAGTATGGAAAATTATTTTTGCTAAGTGTGTAGATTTAAAACAAAAGAAAATCAATACATAATAATCTATATCAATAATAATTGATATAAAAAGAAAAGGTGCGTATAATGTAGATATAGTAAAAGAGGGGGTGATCGAAATTTGAAGACTTATGAGGTTGGAAATGTGAGATATGATGGAAAAGTTTATTTTCTGATTCACCGGACAGAGGATGCCAGTATCTGTGTATATCCAACAAAATATTTGAAGCATAAGACAACTTCAAATCGTTCCCCCAATACAGTAAAGCGTATTGCGTTTTCATTATCCTATTTTATGGGATATTTGAAAGAACAGGGGAGACAGTTTGAGGATGTTTATGAGATGACTTATAGTGCACAAATGGAATTTTTTCAGAACTTTCTTTATTGGGTTAAAGGAGGAAAGCATATTTCCGGGGAAGTAAGGAAAATTCCAGATAATGGGACATGCAATGCATATTTACATGATGTGTTTGGTTTTTATCAATTTCTTGAAATGGAATATGAACAGTTTGGCTCATTGCTGGTTCTTTCGGATAAGTCAATTTCGTATACAAATGCAATAGGCGTTAGAAAGACCAAGCTGTGCCGGTCATTTGATGGATATTTGAATGCAGTTTCATCAAAAGGGAGAACCATAGAGAGAAAAAATATTATCGTTCTTTTAGATGCATGTACAAATTGCAGGGATCAGTTGTTACTTCTTTTATTAGCTGAGACCGGATTTCGCATTGGAGAGCTTTTAGGGGTACGTTATGTGGAGGACATTGATTACCAGAGGTGTCGGATACGCGTTGAGCCAAGAGTAGACAATGAAAATGAAGTGCGTGCAAAATATGAGGAAGACAGGTGGGCAAAGGTTAGCAAAGATACTTTTGACATTCTGCTCTTTTACTATGCTAAGTACAGAAAATTATTGCGAGAATCAGAATATTTGTTTATTACATTATCTGGAGAACATGCCGGACAAGCGTTAACAGAAGATGCAGTCAATGCAATGCTTCGCCGTTTACAAAAGAAGACACAGATTAAAGTTACATCTCATATGCTCAGGCACTATTTTGCAAACGAGCGTCGGAAGAATGGATGGAGTTTGGAATTGATTAGTCAGGCGCTGGGGCATAGGAATCTACAGACAACTATTAATTATCTGAACATTAGCAATGAAGAGTTGGTTGAAGCAAGTGAAGAGCTTTTTCGCAAAAATGCAGCATTATATATGGCGGATAAATTGTTATAGGAGTTGGTTAAATATGACAATGGAAGTAGTTAGTTGCTTTTATGAAGAAAAGAAGAATGCCGAATATTTAGAAAGACAGATAGAGGAGTGCCCGGCAAGGGAAAAGAGATTTATAAAGCGTGGGATAGAGTATTTATATTTGAAAAATGTGTACGATGTAACAGAAATTGAAGATAGTTTGATTGATTCGTATGCACTATGGCTTCAGGAACATGGAATTAAAGACAGAAAGTTGATAGGTGTATACCAAAAATCTTTACGGGATTGGAGAATGTTTCATAAGCAAAAAGAATTTGTGAAACTAAAAGAAGAGCTGGAAGAATGTGACACAGTAGAACAGACTCTTAAGAACAAAGTGTATGCATTTATGGTGGAGAAGAAGATATATAGTTTGGAAGAAATTGACTGGGATGTCAGGGTGAGTTATGAACAATATCTGGAGGAAACCATAAATAAAAGAAACCGTCCATGGTATCTAAGCGGCTTAGATAAACTAAAGTTATTTGATATTAAAAAAAGAAATAACAGTATAAGGGAAACTAGAATTCGACTAAAGTATCAAGAGAAGAGAATTTACTTGGGTTATCATCCGGATTATAATTTGGCAAAGGAATTTTACTATTGCAAGGATGCAGAAGGAATTATATGGGATTTTTCAATTAAGACATCGCAGAGACTGATATATCAGATTTTTACAGTTCTAAATAATGCATTAGAAAACTTTTCGGAACGTAAATTACGGCGGGGGTATCTTGCCCCCTTGCACTTCTTTTATGTGTATTGCATAGATAGAGGGATTTCGGATCTAACACAGCTAGAACAGAATCAGATCGATGAGTATTTTAGTAAAGCAAAAGAAGTTCCGCTTGTAAATAACCGATATCCTCAGATTGTGGATAAAGTACAGAGAATCCTTTTTTTGCAGGCTAAAGATATCAACTGGGATGCAAATGTATGGTATTTGGAGCGTTTCCAGTTTGATATAACCCGTTATGATCCGACAAGGCCGGTAAAACGTATTTCATTTTTAGATATATTAGATAAACATAACCGAGAATATTTAAAGATGTATGTAAAATATCAGTTGGGTGTAACTGGAGCTGCTGTTCAAAATATATGGGCACGGACGTATATTACAAAGGCTTTTCTGCGTTTTCTTGATAAAGAAAAGCTTGCAGTAGATAAATTGACTGCAGCAGAGATTGATTTATATATGAGAGAATTGCAAAAGGAATGTGTTGAAATTGCAACATTTAACGACAAGGTGGCTGAAATCCATTGCTTTTTTAGATTTCTGACAGCGAGGGGATATTATAGTAAAATGTACCCTATAGATTGGACAGTTTGAGTTTTTAAAACCCTTACCATTAGA
>ERZ773269.1469-NODE-1469-length-22108-cov-5.515848_pt1 | contig 22108 bp, 16 predicted proteins | sample MGYA00511958_ERZ773269 | MGnify/ENA primary metagenome ERZ773269 (study PRJEB29015, sample SAMEA2737761) | human gut metagenome | biome: human gut; feature: human-associated habitat; material: faeces | place: China | collected 2012 ... | reverse complement strand
CATCATTATCTGCATAAACCATTATATCATCATTATCGCAAATCACTTTATTATCGACTATCTGTGCACAAAGATTTCCGTCTCCATCATAAACAGCTAAATCCACAGGACAATGTACACTTACTTTTGTCTTTTTTGAAACTGCATTTTTGGTCAATATAATAGTTACATCCTGTATACTCTTTTTAGCATCTTCTTCTGTATAACCTGTATATGCATATTTCAAGCTTGTATATACCATCTCACTTGCCGAACCATATTTTGCATTTACAATCTTTCCAAATGTTCCCTGAAGCATTTCATCAGAAATTTCATCAATTCCTTTTCCATATATCTTGCTATAACAATTGTGAATCTGGCGTTCCAAAATACTCTTTAATGAATCTGCAAATTTATTATAGTTGCTATAGGTGCTCATTCCTACACCACCTATATCGGTTTTAGGAGATTTGATATTTCCACCACTCTTCTTTATAGTATAATTTATCTTGCCAAAGCCACCAAATGCTTCACCACTTCCAAGATTATAAAAACTTGTATTCATCGTAAATACAATAACAATATCTTTATTCGTATTTTTGTCTTTTGCCTCAAACTTCAGAGTTCCCGTATATTCCTTTGCCCACGGAATGACAGATGTGGAAATCCCAAGTTTTGCAAACACTTTATCTGCAAGTTTTTTTGAAGATATGCCCGTATCCTTCAATAATTTACTGAGCAGACCATCATCACTTTCATCCATGAGAATACTATTCAATGAATTTGAAGTGTATATCCAGTTATTGACCTGAGCTGTCACAGCCTTAACTTCATTATCTGTAAGTACTTCCCTGAGTCTAGTATCATCAAAAGCCGCCTGTGTACCATTAAGAATAGTATTTATGGTATTCATCTCAGAAGAATTATCCCTTACATACTGCTTTGCTGCTGCATTCTTTCTTGACAAATCCATATTTGTTATATTTATTGTCTTTCTGATTTCCGTACTTTTATCATCATTTACACTCGCCGTAAACACTGTCGTATTGTTTACCTTCTCAGGTACATAATCATCTCTCAGATATGCAGTCAAAGATATTTCTTCACTCTTGCCTACACCCAAATCAATGTCCATATCCTTTTCATATGATATTTCCTTACTGTCAAAAATGCCCTCTTTCAATGAATATGGAATATCGCCACTGCCCTCAAAAGAAGAATCAATGTTTACTTTTGAGATATGAATTCCCAGCTTGCTGTCACTCGGTAAAGCCGCCTGAACCTGTTCAAGGCTATAGGAAAGTTTTACGCCACATTTTATTGTCACCTTTAACTTAAACTTAGTTTTTGAGAACTTAGAATGTTCATATACAATTTCTGAAATATCAGGATCAATACTAATGACCGGTTCTAAAATATTCTGCAAAGGTCTTATACTTGTGATAACTCCATTATTCAAAAAAGCAGCAACCATGCTCTCTGTACTCTCTGACATAACAGACTGTATATCCTCGTCAGAAATATCATCACTTAACGGATAAGTCGTATCATTTATGTTCACACGCATGTCCGATGCATCAAAACCTTTTATCTGTCCGATAATGTTTCCACTTACATAACTCCCTCCCTCGGAAGATACTGTCCCCGCATAGCTCCAAAGATTAGAGGAGGAAAGATTTATATGCAAAGCGGGACGCACAGCCATATTTGTAAGGTTCACACAAGAGTAGCTGTATCCGTAGCCGTAGCCGCTTTCATCTACACGCGAAGCATCCGATGATGCATAATCCGCCAAGTCGCCCGGCGTACGCAACCACCAAAATCCATTTCCGTAATATGAACTACTCGCAGATGTCCATGCACCGCATTTCTTTGCATATTCCGTGTTCTTAGCTTCCCTTGTTTTACTGCTAGTATCAAATTTACTGATAAATCCATACGATGCATCACTTGCCTCAGAGATAGACAACAGATACACCTTATCCTCTGTGTCATTTCCTCCGTCCGTTCCCCAATATGGATTGTCCTCATTTACTACATTAGTTGTTTTTATAGCATTTTGCTCTGACGCAGAAAACGCATTGTTTAAAAAATTATCATCCGTAAAATCTTTTTTATTCTTGTTCACAGACGCACTGTATCCATTAAGCCAGCTTCTCATGGTACAATTTTCCCATGTAACTGATGTATAAGTTTCATTATATGCTTTTGCATCAAGGTTCTGGTCTGCAAGTATAAATGCATCATCACCGTTTACTGACAGCACACGCCATTTTATCGGCTGTTTTTCGTCATTTCTGTCTGCCGTCCCATCCCCGTTTGTATCATTCTGCCAATAATGTCCGAAATATATGCAGTCCCATGTCGATACTCCGTTACTGTCCGTTGTCGGATTGCTCAAATTGTAGGCTGACGCTGCTTTCGCTTTCTTCGGTGTGAATAAATTCCCTGTCCCACTCAGAGCCATCGCACACGCAAGCGTGATGGCTATCGTTTTTTTCATTTTCATAAACTTGTTCCTCCTTTGTTGATGTGTTTTTTGTCAGTGTAAATTGATGCATGATATTACTCCACATAGCGTGTGTATCACCATGCGACAGATGACCTTTGTAATATAAGTTTATTATAATCTGGTATCATAGATATGTAAATAACTGACATTCAAATGGTCATAATAAATAGTGTTTTGATTATGAGTTACATTATTTTATAGAAAAATAAAATAGAGAGAATACACTTAAGATTCTCTCTATTTTTATTAATTTTAGTTTTTCTTCCTTTTATCTATAATGATATTGTACCAACGGCTAAACCATCTGCCACATACTGTAAGCAAATACCAAATAATTATATTTGTATGGTATAAAGTCATCATTTGCAATATATCATTTATTGTTGGATGTGCCAATGTTTTTAATTACAAACAAACACAAAGATAATATCAGACACTAAACTGTTGCAATCAGTTCTTTTTCAGCTTCCTCATATTCTTCTGTGTAATCAACATCCAAAATTTCTTCTTTTGAGTAACCTTTACTAATCATTTTCGCTATTCGTTTTATATTCTTTTCTCTTTCTTCTTTGATAACATCTTCCATTATTTTACACATAGCATTCAATCCCATTCCGTTTCCTTTAATTCTTTAAATCTTCTAGTAATCGCTTTAAATTTTGGATTATTTAAATCTTTCTGTTTAAAAAACTGCATTAACAAAAATCTCATGTAATCCATCGTCAACAGCTACACCATTTTCACAAATAACCTTATCAATATGATAAATGGTAAGTCCTGCTTTCCTATCACCCTATAAGCACTTTTTTTCCCTCAAACGCAAATCCATAGTGTCTTATTCTTTCTTTTTCTATGCCAAGTGTCAGGATTTCTTCATCATACCTTTTTTCTTCTATCTGTTTATGTGCCGCTTGCACCGCTTCTTCAAGAGTTTTTTCGCTCGATTTCTTCACTTTAAACTCAAGCACAATCGCCGGAAGTTTCTTTCCCGCTTCATTTGTACTATGTTTCGGAATCATCATAACATCATAACGACCAAATCCACTTTCCCTATTCGATTTTATAATGTAATTATTTCTCTGACCTGCCATAAGCCCCAACACAAAACCATGGTAAAAGTTTTCAGGTCGTATTCTTGACTCATCCTTTCCTGCAACATCAAAACTACTGAATACATTGAGCGTAACTTCATTTATATAATAATTCATTGCTTCTAAATCACCATCTATCAATGCACTTATAAATTCATTAGATGAATCATCTCCTGTCATAAACCAGCCTTTTATCAATTTCTGAAACATAACACGGACTTCTAAGTTTGTAAGACTCAGTTCATATTTCTGCTCTCCTGTGCTTACACAAATATCCATGCTGTCTACTTTAAGATAACCACTTGCCAATAAAAGACTCCATATCGCATCCTCGTCGTTATCTAATTGGTCAAACACTATCTGTTCATCAATTCCAACTGTTATATATTCTCCATTTAAAAGTTTTTCCATGGCTTTCTTTATTTTCGGTGAACCTCTTTGAATAAGTTTGCCGACAAGACTATTAGAACTTGTGTCCGCCCAATATGTCTTAAACTCTTTCTTGTCAAGATAATTTGTAATCGACCACGGATTATATATATCCTTGTGCTTTCCAAATGTAAAACCGTCATACCACAGCTTCACATCATCCTTTTTCTCCGACAAACCTGCCTCATCCAATGCCGCAAAAACTTCATTTTCCGTAAAGCCAAAACTTGTATTATATTCGTCATTTGTAGTTGTAATCACATTAAGATTGTTTAAGTCTGAAAAAATACTCTCCTTGGAAATCCTGGTAATTCCTGTCATTACCGCACGCTCTAAATACGGGTTTGTTTTAAAAGTTGAATTAAACAAACTTCGTATAAAATCAACAAGTTCATTCCAAAATCCGTTTACATATGCCTCCTGCATCGGAGTATCATATTCGTCAAAAAGAATTATAACTTTCTTTTTATAATATCTACTCAAATAGTTTGAAAGAGTATTTAATGCTCCCTGTGCAGTAACATCATCCATAGTATCTTTTACAAGTGCATATAATTCTTTTTCGTTGTTATTAAAAATATCACTTTTTATTATATAGTCATATTTATTATACAATTCAACAATGCATTTTTTTATTTTTTTAACTGTGTCTAAATAATTATTTTGTTTTACACCCGCAAAACTAATAAATATCACCGGATAGGTCCCCTGAAGCTGCCTGTATTTTTCATCGTTCCATATCGACAATCCCTCAAACAAATCACCTCTGCCTGCATATTTGTTTGAGAAAAAACATTCTAACATACTCATATTCAATGTTTTCCCAAATCTTCTTGGACGGGTGATAAGTGTTACATCATCCTGTGACTCCCACCATTCTTTTATAAAATATGTTTTATCTACATAAAAGCATCCTGATGTTATTAACGATTCATAATCCTGTTTTCCTATACTTACTTTGCGCATAAACTTTCCCCCTCAATATAATATAAAAACAAACACCCAATACGATGCGTCGGATTTTTAACTGTAACCATATTCCATTATAAACGCCAACAGAGAGTTCCGCAAGCGGAACTCTCTGTTAGTTTTATCTTCGACCTCACATACACTATGCCATTGCAATCAATTATTGTGCTTCTTCTCTTATCTTCTTCGCCGCAGCCACCATATTCCTAAGGCTTGCGTCCGACTCTTTCATTCCTCTTGTCTTTAATCCGCAGTCAGGATTTACCCAGAGTTTATCACTGTCTATTTTTGTAAGCATTATCTTTAATACATTAGTTATCTCCTCAACTGACGGAACTCTCGGTGAATGAATGTCATATACTCCCGGTCCTACTTCCGTCTCAAAATTGTTTTCTCTGAGCGAGTCGAGTATCAAAAGGTCTGAGCGTGACGCCTCAAATGTGATAACATCCGCATCCATATCGTCAATTGCCGGGATTATGTCCGTAAACTCACTGTAGCACATATGCGTGTGTATCTGTGTTTCAGGCTTTACACCACTGTGGGTAAGACGGAATGCAGGTATCGCAAAATCGAGATATTCCTTATACCAGTCAGTTTTTCTAAGCGGAAGTTTTTCTCTTAAAGCTGCTTCATCTATCTGTATAACTTTGATGCCGTTTGCTTCAAGGTCGAGCACTTCATCTCTTATTGCTAATGCAATCTGTGATATTGAGTCTTTTATTGAAATATCTTCTCTTTGGAATGACCAGTTAAGTATCGTAACAGGTCCCGTGAGCATACCTTTCATAATCTTCTTTGTGAGGGACTGTGCATAAACCGACCATTCTACTGTTATAGGTTTATTTCTATGTACATCTCCCCATATGATAGGTGGTTTCACGCATCTTGTACCATAGGATTGCACCCACGCTTTCTGTGTGAACAAAAATCCGCCGAGTGACTCACCAAAATATTCTACCATGTCATTTCGCTCATACTCACCGTGAACAAGTACATCAATGCCTATTTCTTCCTGCCATTTTACACATTCGGCAATTTTTTTCTTATTAAAATCAACATATTCCTGCTCTGTCTTTTCCCCTCTCTTAAATGCTGAACGGTTTGCTTTCACATCTTTTGTCTGAGGAAATGAACCTATCGTGGTTGTCGGGAACTTCGGAAGTTTAAATTCTTCTTTCTGAATGTTCTGACGCTCGCTTCTCTTTGGAAGTCTTACATAATCGGACTCACTTACTTTAGAAAGACGGTTTCTTACATCTTTATTTGTGCAATCCCTGCTGCCACTGAAAAGCTTATGATTTTTCTTAAATATCTCATATTCAGCATAATTTTTACTGTCAGCAAGTTTTCCAAGTTCACTAAGCTCAACAAGTTTCTCCTTTGCAAATGAAAAATAAGCCGTATATTCTTTTGAAAGTTTTTCTTCATTTCCCAATGTATATGGCACATGAAGAAGTGAACATGATGTTGATATTACTGTATCAACGCCCCTTTCTCTCAGCCCACTTAACACTTTCAATGTCTTATCATAATGATTTTTCCAGATATTCTTACCATTTACAACTCCGGCAAAAAGTACCTTATCCTTTGGAAAACCGTATTTAGAAACAAGGTCACAAGTCTGCTTTCCCTCAATGAAATCAAGACCTATTCCCGCAAACGGCATCTTTATGACTTCCTCATAAATATCACGAATATCCCCAAAATAAGTTTGCAATAAAACTTTCGTATCTGTATCAACTGCAAGCAGTTCATCATAAATCTGATGGAATAATGCCTTGTCACTATCATCCATATCAAGTACAAGTGCCGGCTCGTCAAACTGTACCCATGCTATCTGCTTTTTACCGCAAGTCTGTAACAGTTCTTTATATGCCGCTATTATGTCACATACATAATCTTTTTCAGATTTATTTCCCGTATATCTGCAAAGTTTTAACATTGTGTACGCACCTGTGAGCATCGGCTTTGTTTCGATGCCAAGTTCATATGCCTCTGCATACTCATTCCAAAGTTTGTCACCCGACAATTTTATCTTCGTGTCATCCTCTGTCTCAGGTACTATATAATGATAATTTGTGTTAAACCATTTTTTCATCGCAAGTGCTTTAACATCACCGTGTTCTCCCTGATAACCTCTTGCCATTGCAAAATATGTATCAATTTCCGACAAATCAAGTTCTTTGTATCTTTTAGGAATTATATTTAACAATACTGCCGTGTCAAGCACGGTGTCATAAAACGAAAAATCATTGCTTGAAATAAAATCAATTCCTGCATTTTTCTGCATATTCCAATGTGTTTTTCTAAGTTCTTTTGCTGTTTCTTTAAGCTGCTCCTCACTAATCTCTTTTCTAAAATATTTTTCTGAAGCAAATTTAAGTTCTCTTAATGTTCCGATTCTCGGGAAACCTATAACTGATGTTTTCATCTCAACCCTCCATTTTTGTATTAATGTTTTTTGCTTTTCAACTTATCCTAATTTTAATAAAAACTAATCTTTACTATTTCTTATTTCAAAAACAAATTCATTATAATTAAATTTCCGCCAATCGTATAATACATAAAAAAACAGGTTAGCCATAGTTTAAAACTATATCAAAAAAATCTTACTCCATTCCACTAAATTTTTAAATATCAATATGAATAACATTTTACAAACATAAACATGATAGATATAATCATATTTTTTCAAATAGCTGCATCAAAAAAAGCCATACTCTATTTTCAAAATAGAATATAGCTCTTAATTTTAACAGCAAACAATAGTCATAATCCGTTGTGCTACTTTCCTGACATTGTTAAGTATTTCCCAAGCGACTCCAGATAAGTTTCCCCAAGTCTGCTTAACATCCCTTTCTTATGCATAATATAACCGATACGCATATCTCCCTCATCCGCAAGCGGAACAGCTATAATATCCTTACCATTTAGCTTCTTGTCTATCACGCCACTGCAAACGGTATATCCGTTTAGTCCTATCAGCAGGTTAAAAAGCGTTGCCCGGTCTCTTACCCGTATATTTTTCTTTCTCTCCGATGCTGAAAAGATTTCCTCTGAAAAATAAAATGAATTGTGCTCACCCTGTTCAAATGAGAGATACGGATACATCTCAAGCTCATCATTTGTTATTATCGTTTTTTCTGCGAGCGGATGCTTTCTGCTTATAAATACATGAGGCTTTGCAATAAACAACTGCGTAAATTTTAGTTCATTCGATTTCAGTATCTTATTTATGACCGTTTCATTAAAGTCATTTAAAAATAAAATTCCAAGCTCACTCCTCATTTTGGCAACATCCTCGATTATCTCATAGGTCTGTGTTTCTCTCAATGAAAAATCATACTCATCCTGACCATACTTTTTGATAAGGTCTACGAATGCATTTACTGCAAATGAATAATGCTGGGTTGATACACAGAACTGTTTTTTACCGCCTGCATTTTTCTTATATTTATCCTCAAGTATTGCCGCCTGCTCCAATACCTGTCTGGCATATCCCAAAAAGTCCCCGCCCTCTTTTGTGATATTTATGCCTTTGTTCGTTCTGTTAAAGATAATGATGTTCATTTCTTTTTCAAGTTCATGTATCGCACTTGTGAGACTTGGCTGCGAGATATACAATCTGTTTGCTGCCTCGGTAATCGTACCGGTCTCGGCAACTATTGTCACATATTTTAACTGCTGTAATGTCAATTTTTTCCCTCTCTCAACTTAAAGGTGCTCTCGGTATCTTATCTATTCTGCTATTAGTCGCACTTTAACTGTAAACAATAATTATGTTCTTTATTACACTATATCATAATTGTATCAGAAAAATATACGCAAGACCATAATAAGTTACAACTGCCACAAGATCATTTACCGTTGTGATAAGTGGTCCTGATGCTACTGCCGGGTCAATCTTTATTTTATGGAAGAAGCATATTTACATCAGCAACGGCATCTGCATCAATCCTTTTTACATGAACATATCTCCATGAACAACTCTAAAGTCCTGTTACTGTATATTATAAATTACCATTAGTTAAGAATAAATTTACCTATAAGTCCTTTTAATGTGTCAGCCTGTGCCGAAAGTTCCTCGCCTGTTGCAGATGTTTCTTCTGCTGCTGCTGAGTTTGACTGAACAACTTCTGATATCTGGTTTACACCAATCTCAGCCTGTTCCATAGCTTCTGCCTGCTGTTTTGACTCTTCGCTGAGTTGTTTTGATGTTTCTGCAATACTCTCGATACCGTCAATAACACTCTTAAGTGCTTCCTCTGCATTTTTACTTGCAACATTACCTTCGTCGATTTCTTTTAAAGCACCCTCGATTAGTTCACGTGTATTAACTGCTGATGAAGCACTCTGCTCTGCAAGTTTTCTGATCTCATCTGCAACAACTGCAAATCCTTTTCCGGCTTCACCTGCTCTTGCTGCCTCGATAGATGCATTAAGTGAAAGAAGGTTTGTCTGTGATGCTATATCTTCTATCTGCGTCGTAATGTTTTCAATCTGTTTTGATGTATCTGTGATGCGTTTCATCGCAACTGCAAGATCTTTCATCTGCTGACGCCCCACATCTGCCTGTCTTGCATATTCTCTTGCCTGCTGATGTGACTCGATAAGATTCTGAGCACTCTGCTCTGCACTTGCCGTGATATTTGCAATAGTAGATGTAAGTTCCTGTACAGCTCCTGCCTGGTCTGTAGCACCTTCTGCAAGTGCCTGTGCCGACTGTGCAAGGTTATCTGAACCTGCTGATACCTGTATTGATGCATCATCAACATTTTGAAGTGTATCTATCATCTGGTCACGAAGATCTCTCATGGCTACAAGGATATCATTAAATGTTCCCTGATAGCGAACCGCACCCCAGTATTCCCGGAAGATACGTCCGCGCCCCGTCAGATATATCAGCAGCTGCACTCCGATATTCACCTTAACCACACGATTAATCCCGGTCAAAAAAGCTTTTCCGCCATATTCCGCCAGATAGCAGAAACTCCAGATAGCACAGGCATTGAAGATCCAAAAGCAAGTATACTTAGAAAATTCACCACGACCAAGACGAATCCCATAATATGCATTAATCATCAAAACAGATGCCAGAAACACATAAAACAGGCCTTCTGTCTTCAGCTGCAAGAGCCGCTCCGGTCTTCTTCTCATACAGTCACATAACAACATAAAAAAAGAGGCGAACAGACATACATCCGCCGCCTCCATCCTCCCTGAAGGGAATAAATAAAATTGTTTCAAAAATATAAAAAGCAAAAAAAATAAGACCGCCGCTGCCGTCCCATTTCCATCCGGTATACTTCTATTCCATTTCTGCAAAACGTCCATAGATCTCCCTCATCTTCTTTTCCACTGTATCCAGACTAAATTCCTGGCTTCGCTGGATGCAGGCTTCCCCCATCTCTTTCCAGCGATTCTTCCTGGACAGCATATCCTCAAGAGCTTCTGCCCAGACATCTGCATCCTGAAGCTGGTTAAGCATAAAACCGCCCGGGCAAAGCTTTCTTTTCCGATCCGCCGACAGGGTCCAGCTATCTCCCATCAGATCCGTATTGCCCCGAATCTCCGAACAGATCACCGGAAGCCCACTGACCATCGCCTCCAGCATCGCCCGCGGCAGCCCTTCCTGAACGGATGGAAAAAGGAAGATATCCGAAGCTCCAAAGATCTCCAGCATATCTTCCCTGTATCCTAAAAACGATATATGATCTGCAATTCCAAGCCTGTCCGCCAACCCATGAAGATGCTCATTCAATTCTCCATGTCCGCACAAAAGCAGATGCAGCTTTTCATATGCACTACGATGCGGCTCATCCTTCATTCTGGCAAGCATCCGGAACAGAACCTCCTGATTCTTTCTGGGTATCATCTCCCCGGATGTCAGAAGCACCACCTGATCTGGCAGAACCCCAAGGCTTTCTCTCTTCCTCTGCCTTTCCTTATCCCCAAGTGCTTGAAACTGAAAACTATCTATCCCCACACCCGGCACATAATCCACATACCTCGCATGGAATTTCCGCTTCGCAAGTTCATAATCTTCCCGGTTAATACAGAGCTGCTGATCCGTATATCTCGATAAAAACATTTCCATCGGATAATAAAACAGCCAGTTCTTCCACGACGCCCCCTTAAAAAAATGGAATCCATGGGCCGTATAAATCACCGGACCTGTCCCCGTCACATGTGCCGCCAGACGCGCCATCACACCTCCCATCGGCGTGTGGCAGTGCACCAGAGAAAAATCTTCCCGGCGCATCAGCTCAACCATCTGACGATACACCTGAAAATTCCACTTATCAAACGGACTCCGCACAAAATCAATCTGGTGGCAGATAATCCCCGTTCCATCCAGACGGTGATTATCCGTTCCATAGGACGGTGTATTAAAATTCGAGGCATAATGAACCTCATATCCCATGCTCTGTAAGATACGCACATTGTTCATCTCAAACTGCGGAACGAAGCCGCTGACGTGGGTAACCAGAAGCACCTTTTTTTGCGGCTTCTGGTTCTTTGTTTCTCTCTCCATTCAGGTACCCCCCGTTTATATCCAGAACCATCAAACTTGCATCTTTTTCTTCTATTCTTTTAAATTTTTATTTTAAAATTTTTTCATTACATTCATATGCATATATGATATTAGAAAAACTATACCTATTGTTATAATAAATGATAGCGAAAATGATAAATTTGCATCCGAGAAACGTGTCAACAAATAACTACCAAATGTCATATGCATTAAATATACCGATAAACTAATTCTACATAAAAATCCAATCAAACGATTCTCTTTAAACCATTCTTTAAAAACAGCAAATAGAATAATCAAAAAAACAGAATACATAAAAGATACCAAATAACAATATGTATCATGGTACTCTCTGACAAATGACCAAAACCAAACCACCATACTCATATAATTTATAAATAGAAGCCAAATTCTCTTAGAAATAGAAATCGTTCTCTCATCTCGAAACATTTCTCCTAAAATCATTCCCATCAATGGCATATAAACAAATACTATTTTCGAAAATGCTGCAAGATGAAATCCTTTTGACAAAATCATTATAATTAGTATAAAAAACTCCAAAAACAAAATATTCCATTCTGGTTTGATTTTTCATAGATATACGAATATCCAATTCTCACTAAGTAGAAAAAATAACGGGATCAAAAACCATATAGTTCCGTTAATAACATCTCCACTACCAGTGAAATATCCCACTAAAGTGGCACTTTCAATCCATTGTCTTATTGAAAATTGGCTCCAGTAAGTCGCTTCTCGCATCCAAACTAGGTTTTGTAATACATAAAACAAAAAGAATGCCATTAAACATTCTACATATGTTTTGATTATTTTCTTAACTGCTTTTTTTGCTTCATGTTTGTAATTTCCATTACATGTAAACAAGAAACCACTGTTCAAAAAAAGAGCGAAACACCAAATGCTCCAAAATCTTGAATTCTATTCAAAGGCGTTGTGAAAAAGGAATCTATTATTTTTTTAGAATCCTGTTTGGATTTCGAAAACCTCCCAAGTGATCATATAAAATCATGAATAGGGCAATCACTCGTAAATAATCAAATGCATATAGTTTTATAATATGTGATTTATCGGCATCTATATTTACTACTTTTTCTGTCATAACTTTCTCTCTTTCGGCAAAAAACACTAATCAATGTCTTTTTCCTAATTCTTCTATTCTACATTCTCGGCAATGTGATTGAGGAATATGCCGTCCATCCCCCATATCTCTATAACCAAATTTTTCTTCAATTTCATCTTTGTCTTTTGCACGTTTTCCACATCTCGGGCATTCCGCCCACTCTTTTCCATATGGCATACAATTTCACTCCTTTTTTGTATCATTTTTATCGATTCTGCATAATTAATAACTATCCGTTCATATGAATTCTTTCTTAAATTCACATTCTATTGAACACTATCTTCGTTCGGATTATATGCTCCCCTCGCATTCGCAAGCAAAATCTTCATCAGTTCGCTATTCCCTTTAAAGAAACTAATCTTCGTAGGAGTTTTTCCAGTCTTAGGATATGCTCTGGTCACCGGTATCTCGCAAGCTTTCATTCCTATCTGTGTAGCACGTACTGAAAGATATGCCAAAAGCTCGTAGGTCATAAAAATGTCTCTTAACGGCTGCACCCGCTCGTCCGTAAGATACCTTGCAGAATACGCTCTATAAGCATTCGTAGTATCTGTAAACTTCTGATGCGCTGTGAGCGAAATAATTGGGGCATGGATTAATTTTACAGATACTGTCCGAATAAAAGGCGTGTTAATCGCTTTGCCGCCTTTTACAAATCTTGAGCCTTGAATAAGATCATAGCCTTCCTTTAATTTCTCTATAAAACGAGGAACATCTTCTATGCTATCTTTATTATTTCCATCAATTGTAATAATCCCTTTGTATCCCCGCTTTAGCGCCCACCAAAATCCCATTCTGAGCTGAGCTCCCTGTTTTCCTACATCCATTTTCACAAGAAGAGTATTAACATCCAGGCTTCTCAGATTCTTTTCTTCCGTACAACCATCAGTTGAACCACCATCACAAATTACAATGTCTGCATACTCTGACACTTGATGTTTTCTCGCTCTCTTTAATTCTTTGGAAATCCGCTCTCCTTCATTGATAATCGGAATTAGGACAACATAATCTTTTGTTTTTTTTTGATATTCCATACACTCAAATTTAGGAATACCTTTTTGTTTTTCAAATATCATTTTTCTTTTCCTACTTTGTTTTTTATTTTTTGTGATCTTATTAACCATACTATTTAGATTGTCTACCTTATCTGTACGAACAGCCCTTCTTAGTACAATTTAATTTCATCATATTATTCTGTCGCATTTTACTTTGAAGTAATCTATTTCTTTATTGAATCGAAATGTATGCCGGATATTTACACGATGATGCATCGCCTTCAACGGTAACTTTAATCCATTGACTATCGTATTTAATATCCTGAATAGTAAATTGTCTCTCTCCAGTAGAAACGAATGTTCCGTTTCGTAAATTATTCAATAATTCTTCTTCATAATAAAAAAGCAATACATTACCTACATTTGAATATCCAGAGGTCCAATTTTCATCTGTCAAATCTGCCAAGTTATATTCCTCAACATCATTATTTAATTCCACTATTGTCCCATCACTTCTAAGCTTAATATAAATAAACTTATCAACAGCGGCATCATATACTATTGCACCTGTTAATTGGTACATATTTCCTGGAGCATCCAGAGTTTTCAATTCGATTGCATAGCGTTTTCCTTTTTTTAATGCAATATCTCTAACCGAATCAATGTCTCCCCATTCATAAATTCCCCTGTTAAATAATAAATTTAAATATCCTCTAACTGAAGCATTTGTTATCAATACACTATTCCAATAGTTTTGATTAATATATTCAGAAATTTTTTTGTTTGTTTTTCTATAAGTAACATCCCAAATATATTTTGAATCTTTCCTATAATAATTCAAATTTCCAAAACAGCAAATAACTGTGACTATAGCAATAATTATAAATGATGCTTTATTTCGCTTCTCATTGCTAACCAGTATTTGAGCCACCAACTCACAGATCAGATAAGATAATATAAATACCATCTTCATTCTGTCATAAGAATATGACAATGCATGTTCTTTCATAACAACATTTTCTAAAAGTGGAAAAGCCAAAACAAATAAGATGCATTTATTCTTCAATTCAATTTTTCCATTTTTAATAATATTCCATATTATTAAAAAGAATAGCAAAATCCATAACAACAAAAATGACTTTAAATAACTACCAAATACATCCGTTAATAATGTACTCGAAGCAATATTCCTTGCAAAAAATCTATTTTTTAAAGCAAGAAAGAAATCTGATGCAGCTACTACACTCAAATAATGTACAGTAAACAATCCAAATGACGCAACTGTGATGGCTCCAATCACAATCGCATTCTTCCAAGCTCTTTTAAGATCGAACTTCCAATCTGAACCAAGTTCAAAAAGAGCAAATCCTAAATTAGCCACATATCCCGTCCATTCGATATATGGGATAATTAGTGTAATTAAATAAAAAGCGATTTTACCTTTCTTAGAGTTTTTAGTTTTATATTGATAATATGTTAAAAATTGTGCTATTAACATTACCTGCATTATAGATTGATGCCAATATACAATTCCCATTCCATGAAATAGTTCTGGAGAAAAGATATATGTTAATACTCCAATACAAATAATATGCCATCTCCACTTTTCTGATGTATAAATTGTCTTCAAAAAAAAAGCCCACAAAACTGCAGATATCGCAAATAATAGTGTATTGAAATAGTACAAACTCGTTTCGTTTATCGGCAATCTAAATACTTTTATAAATAAATATGGCAATACAAATCCAGCCGGCGAAAATGAAGTATAATAAAAATTTCCTTCTTTATCCGGTATTGTTGCGCCCCATGAAATCCCCTTATTATCCACTCCTCCTAAGCTGACTATCGGCAAAAATTTATGTTGACTAATAGGTGTCTCGTCATATGCTTGCATCGTCAATAATGTATGCCAAGTTGCATCTGAATCCAGGTAATTGATTTCACCGCCTCGAAACTTTATTATTGATACCATAATTACCACAAGGATGATTCCAACGTAAAACAGTCCTGTAAATGCTTGATTTTTACTTAGACAGCGCCATCTGCCCTCCCTCCGAACACAAGTTCTCATCATATTCTATACACCTCCGCAATATATTTTGTTGTTTCTTCAAGTATTTCCACATTGTCAACTTTCCCCATTTCAATAGACACAAAGCCCATATATCCTTCAGGCAACAAAATATCTTTAAGCTTACTATGAATTTCCCTACTTTCGATCGGCTTAAGCCCCGGTTCACTGATATGAACATGGTTGATTAAACCTACATTTCCAACAAGTTCACCTATATCTTCCTGATTATAAATCATTGTTCCAACATCCAGATTGAGCTTAAAACCATCCGAATTTACTTTTCGAATCAGTTCAATCGCTGCTCTGGTATCATTGATATAGTTTGTATTGTAGATAATAGGATTTGCTTCCATTCCAATCACAGTTTCTCTGGATGCAGCATAATCACCTAAGATCTTAAAGAATTCCATACCTTTCGCAGAATCAGCGCCATCCGGTAAATTACGATTTCGCGGGCAGCCGAAAACAAGATTCTTGCATCCGATAACGGATGCAAAATCTATCGCTTTTTTCGTATATGTTACAAGTGCATTAAACTCCTCTTGCGTACCAAATATTTTTTCTTGCCTTCCATACCAAATGGACTGCATTGACGGTACAACGAAACCATACTGTTCCTTTATTTTTTTTGCCCATTCTCCCGCCTCTTTTAAATGGTCATAAGGATTCTCCGGGAAAATTCTAGTCGGGGCAATTTCTAATCCGGAAAAACCATATTTTTTCATCATTTCATAAACACGACTGTCCTGTTTACTTAACCAGCCTATATTTGATATTGATAACTTCATTCTTTTATCTCCAATATTTTCTTATAAATCAGATAAATTTTATCCACTATAACATACAAACAAATTTGAACGAAACCAAAATACCATAAAACATAATTTAAATGAATATGTACATACGAATGGCTCTTTGCCAATACAAACCAGCTAAGTGTTGTAAAAAAGCTAACGATATACATCATTATCAAATCTATTTTTATTTTATCTTTTTTCGCATCATTTACAAAAATAACAATTGGCAAAATGCATAATATAGGGAATAAGCTTCCATCTATTCCTGTAATGATTTCTGTTGGAAAATGGACATATCTAACTACCGTCTCCCAAATAGAGGCTAACGGTGCATATCCCTCATCTCCTGGCAACAAATCAAGACTATTGACATCGCCTCCAAACGTTCTTCTCATTACATCGTTTCGGAATATTAATTTTAAACCTTTTATTATACTTCCATCGGAACCTGGTTTATGTGGTGCATGAATACACATAGCAGTAAAAAAACCAGCCAATGCAATGAACCCTAAAATCACAATCGTTCGGAATATTAATTTTGACTGTTTCTTATTCTTTTGAGTCACTGCTACTATAAAATCCACAATTAAAAATAAAATACTTCCCATCATTATGACAGAAATATACTCATAGCCACATAATGATTTAAGCATTACAAAAATATAAACTGAAATATAACTAATAATTCTGCTATATCTTACATTTATTTTCCAGGCACAATATAGACCTACAGCCATAGGTAAAAACCATGTGAACTCAACCCAATACAAATTATCTGCAAAATTTACAATCCATTGCCCCAGTAAAAATGTTACATAAAACACACTAGCAAATATATAATTGTACTTCCTGCCAATAAGAACTGAAATAAAAAAGAATACCATTGCCGCAACCAAAGAAATAATTACTCTCAAAAAATCAACTTCAAAATAACGTGCCAAGTGTTTGAAAATTTTTCCTTGTAATCCATATTGACTCACATAAGCAATAGAATATCCTTGTGGAAGTATAGTTCCCTTAGAATCTAAGAATTTTATTTCAGATAAATCACCATATTTCCACCAATTCAAAGGTCTTCCAGCATCAAAGGAAACCGTCGTCCATATTTCATCTGAAGTAATTTCTGTTATTGGTAATGCAACACCATTTTTAAAAAGTATTGCATTACCAATTATAGCCATATCTGTTATGTAATCTGAATTTCTTAACAAAATTTGTGATTGCGTATTATTATATCCCTTTGTCCAGTTATCATCTGTAAGAAATGTTTTATCATCTGCATATGAAGGCCCTGTTACATCTGTATATCCATTTAGCCCTGCTGTTATCAGTTCATTCAATCCTTGTCTGTCTGCTTTTATTGTTGTCGTAACCAAGCTTTCACTATACTTATCAAAATTCTTAAAATTTGTATTCTTATAGCCAAATGTATTAAAGCTATAATTCCATCCCATTAAAGTAATCAAAACAACTGCTATTCCACTCACATTTAAAACATGGGAAATCTTTTTCTCTTTATTAATAACTGAAAGTAAAACTAGCAAAAATCCAATTGTAAAAAGTGTAATTAGCGTTTTTTCAACCACTCCAAATGTTGATTTCTTATATGCATAACCAATTAACAAGTTATTATCCGTACATTCTGATGACAAATAATCCTTATCTATCATTATCATCTTAGGGGCAGCCGCACAATTTTTCGGTGTAATAGTTAATCGATAAATATGACCTTTTTTTAATTCTTTATTTGTATAAACTTTATAATCATCTTTATCTTCTACTTTCGATAAATCAACATTTATTGTATCGATAACCTTTCCTGCTTCATTCGATACAGTGAGTTGAACAATTCCCTGATTACTTTCTGTTGATTGATTTGCAAAATACAGAACAAATCCAGTAAAATGTCTTTTTATCGGTGTAAAAGTCAAACTATAATCTTCTTTTGATAAATCTACATACCCCTGAATATCACCCTCATAAATTTGAGAATATTTTATTGCATCCGTAAAATAACCATGAGAAAATACATCTCCAAAATCCAATGCAAAAATAAACATCAATACACATATTGAAAGGATAATATTCATAAAACTCTTCATATGTTTCATCATCCAACGCTCCTCTCAATAAATCGCTTAATTTCTTCAAGTACAGAAGACTTATTGATTATATATCCATCACGTCCACCAAATACATTCGCATAAAGTGTCCTATAATCATAATCCGCCGGTACACTTCCTAATTCGTTAGTAAATTTTTCTCCTGTAAGATATTCATAAACTTCTCCAGCTGATACCGGTTCCGTGGCTGGATGCCATAATTTTATTCCTTTTGAAAGTGCAATATTAATATCTCTCCAAAGATTTCCCAGATTATAGAACTGATATCTGCTTCGACTGTCTGTGAAGTTAAGTGCCGAAAATCCGAGCTGTCTAAACTTTTCTTTCAGCATTGCCTTATCTTTCTCTAGAACATTCACCTTATAAAAACCATTTTCCTGCAAAACATAAAATTTTGTTAATTCTGGATCACGCTGTGCTAATTCTTCAATTTTTTCTTTTTTTAACATGAACGGAATCACATTCATAAAATCATAGATAAAATTCTTTTTAATATTCTTTCCAAAAAGCCCCGGAAGCCTGATAATCAAAGCATCCGGATAATTTTTTCTAACCCAGAGTTCTAATTGGTATCGATTGTATCCATAAGCATGAAGATTTTCTGTGTCAATGACAGAATCCTCATCAACCGCTTTTGGTGTCTTAAATACATCTATCGTAGATATAAGTACCAATTTTTTGGGACTGATCTTCTTTATATTCTCCTCCGCCTGATAAATTAACTCCATATCTTTTTCCGGTGCATTATTCGCCAGATACTTTTCAGCTCTAAGCCCCGCATAAATCAATAAATCCGGATATGTCCCATACGCATCCTCTATATTTTTCGAATTATAAACCGAGTCAATTTCCTTACCTGCTGCATCATAAATATTGCTTCCTACAAAGCCCGTATATCCCACTAGTGCCTTCATTTCATTCTCCTATTTCGTCAATTTTTCTATTCCCTCAAAACTATAATGTTTGCGTTTGAAAACCAGTTCTACGATCAACTGTAAATATTTAATAACAATGGTCAGGATTCCGAAAAGTCCAAAGAACGCAACCGAAAGGAACAGAACCGTCGTCGTCCATCCTGCAACTGGATTTGCCGTTGCATAAATCACAACCGAATAAACACTCATAAATAATGACATAAGCATCATTAATGCTGTCATAATCTTCGAAAAACTATATCCCATCTCTGTAAATAATATCAATGTATCAATCGCAAGCCCTGAACGATATCCTTTTTCCTCTTTATCAAAAGCCTGTTTTCCTGATTCGATTGTCTGATATTTGATATTGTCTGTTTTTAATCCACTATTTGCATAAATCGCTTTCCGGTACGGTACTGTTTTATTCATTGAGCTGATTCGGTTAATAACACGTCTGCTCAGTACACAAAAACTCTCCGTTCCCATCTTATAATTTAATGTCGTATAATGGTTAAAAACCTTATAAAAGAGTTTCGAAGTAAACCTTTCCTTTCTGTCTGGGGAAGCGCTTACAATGTCAAATCCTTCCAGAGAATGGCGATAAATTTCCATAATCACCCTTGGTTCAAAATCGAGGAACGTATTATCAAACTCGAACACAAAATCACCGATTGAAAGATCCACCCCCGCATTCATTGCAAGTTCCAATCCATGAAAATAACTCATATTCACAACTGATACACTTGTACTGGATGCCTTTTTGCTTGTTTCCTTAATAATATTTAAAGAACGATCCTCCGAAGCATCATTCACACAGATAATTTCAGAATGCTCAAAATTATCCTCCATCGTTTTAATTATCATATTCAAAAAATTTTCTATTCTATTTTCTGCATTATGCACATAAATAACGGCAGATGCAAAATTCTTCTCTTTATTCATCATCACTAAGCACCTCATCTAAATCATATACTGTATTTATCTTGCCCGACAAAACCCCAACAAAAGTTGGTTTTTCGGAGTATTTTCGAATAACGGTAGGTCTTGAATCATCAATTTCTGAGCTCATCAGAATCGGTTTCATCGAAAACAATGAGCTTCTATATTCAAATCCATAATCATCCAACATATATTTACGTGCCAAATTTGCCATGTACGGAAATGCCGTTACCGGCTTCGCCAAACAGTCATTACAATTTCCCAGATGGAACGTAGAACAGTAACCGCCACTTCTCTCCTGACACTCAAATATAGGAACCGCATCATAACTTGTGGTATGCGGTGTAAAGGTTACAGACGTAAGCGAATGAAAACCTGTCTTACCAAACGGCATAATGGAGAAGAACGGGCCATCCATTACTGTAAATCCTATATCCTTCAATTTATCATTCACATCGCAAAGAATGATCTCGCACAACTCGTATTTTATACCAAACTTTTCAAATCCAACCATATCAAGGATCTGATTGGTTCCCGCATATGTCGCATTTAATACAAATCCTGATTCATATCTCTCTTTAGTATCTGTATTGATAACATAAGCATCTTGAAGTTTCTCAATACCGATAATATTCACACCATATTTTATTTCTACGTGACCAGGAAATTTTTTCAACTCTTCCAGGAGATAATCCTTTAATATCATGGCATCGTATGTATATTCCCGAGTCCGAAATACCCCATCACACATACCTTCTTTAAAATAATTTCCGGGATTCAATTCTTCACAGGGAATATTCGCTGCTTTGCAAAAAGCCTTGAACTGCTTACCGTCCGACCAGGAATATTGGCTAGATGTTGCGTATATCTGATCAAACTGCTTATTCACACAGAAAGCATAATCCTTATTAAACCGTTCAAAATATCCTGCCGACTTCATCGCGGTTGAAATTGATCTGGGATAATGATATCCTTGATGAACTCGTGCCTGATTAATATAGGTTGCTCTCCTAAAAGGAGTCGGGTCGCACTCCAAAACGATGACGTGCTGCCCTCTTTTTGCACAAAATAATGCAGAATAAAGTCCATATAACCCTGCACCAATAATTATCTTATCGTACTTTTCCATCCTCTCCGCTCCTTATGCCCATTTTTATTGCTTCTACAGATATCATAAAACAATGGATCTCTGCTAAAATAAAAAACAGTGACATCCTTTTTGTCACTGAAAATAAATAGATTAAATTATTTTGTAAAAACTACTTGCTAATTTTTTTCTTGGATTTAAAATTACTTCCATAAGTTTACCGGATACAGGCCCTTCTCTATCATTAATGAAAAACCTTTCTGTGCCGGTTCAATATCTTCCTTATATGTAATCCCAATCCACCTATCAGATGTACCTAAAACCTTTACCGACGCAGCTCTCTTCTCCAATAACTCCGCCACAATATTCGGAAGCAGATATTCCTTTTTCTGTGGATTGTCATTCAGTTTATCTAAGAATCCAGAAAATCCCTCATCTATATACTGAAGGAAGTCCGGATATCCGGCCCACATATTCATGGATACCATTGTATCTGATGTAATCCATTTGCTGACTTCCG
>ERZ773269.1464-NODE-1464-length-22236-cov-19.728822_pt1 | contig 22236 bp, 14 predicted proteins | sample MGYA00511958_ERZ773269 | MGnify/ENA primary metagenome ERZ773269 (study PRJEB29015, sample SAMEA2737761) | human gut metagenome | biome: human gut; feature: human-associated habitat; material: faeces | place: China | collected 2012 ... | reverse complement strand
TTCTGCATTCATCTGTGCTTCTGATAATGCACTAATGTCTACAGGACGAGCGGATGGCATTTTCACTTCAAAAATTAAAATTCGCCTCCCGTAAGTCTTACTTTTTCTCTCTTTATATGTGCATTCTTTTGCTGAAAAGGATTACAAATTGGCACTTTAAGAGAAGTCATTTATTTTTAAATTACATTTTACGGAAACTCAAGAAATAATAATAAACGCAGGGAAAAGTTCTATTGCTCTTCTCTGCGTTTGTGTACAAAAGTACGGTTTTCTCATACTGGACCATCGGTTTTGCTTTAGCTGTTTTCATCAGACTTTCTATATTTCAGTGGTGAAACTGTATAGGCTTTTTTGAAACTTCTGATAAAATAGCTTACATTCTGATACCCACTCTGCAAGGCTACCTCCGTAACCGGCATATCGGTATCCTGTAACAGCTGTTTTGCATGCTCCAACCGTAAATATGTAATATATTGCGACAGTGTAATATGAAAATGTTCCTTGAAATACCGTGATATATATTTTTCTGAAAGATGAAACTGTTCTCCAAATTCCTTTAGGGATATCTTCCCTGTAAAGTTCTGCTGTATATATGAAACCATCTCTTTTTCCACAATATTTCTGCCATTTGTATCATTTTCTATTACAAGTCCCTTTTCCCACATTTCAAGAATAAATTGTAAAAGAATTACCTTTGTCTTTATCTGTGCAGCTATTTTTGACTCACTTTCATCCGTTTTTGCCATATATATATCAATCAGCTGCTCACACAGTTCTTTTGCCGTATCTTTTACTCTTGGACATATCATCAGATGACCGCTGTTTAACGGTTCAAGCAATTTATCGTCTAACATGTCATCTGTGAAAAAAGATATATATTTTAACGGAAATAGAAAAGTAAAATAATCCACAGTGCCGGTTTGTGAGCCCATGAGATGCAGACTTCCCGGCGATACCACAAATGCGTCCCCGGCTTTTCCAATATAACTCTCCCCCGATATACTTACCGTCAGAAAGCCACTTTTTACATATATAATTTCAAGTTCATCATGCCAATGTACGGGTATCTGAAATGACCGACCTTTATTCTTTATGTGATAAGTACTAAATGGGTCGTCCTTTGTACCATGTGGTTTATTTTCCTTTAATTCAAAATACATAGCCGCTCCTACAATTCTACAAGACTCTTACTTTTCCATTTTCCGCTTTTCCATCTAAGCACCATCCCAACAGCTCTTGCACACTCATCACCTGCCATTGCAATATATGCGCCTACTGCCTGAAGTCCCATATGTATTCCAAGAAAATACGTTCCGACAACCGCAAACAGATACATAAATATCGCACCCATTATAACCGGAAAAATTGCATCTCCACTCGTTTTTAATGCCTGACCATACACAAGATTTGTCACCCTTCCAAATTCAAGGAATATATCTACTATCAGTAACTTTACTACAAGATTAATCATCTGTGTATCATCCGTAAATATATGCACGATAAAATGTCCGGATAATGCAAACGCCACAGAAAAGCACGTCGCTGTTATGAGACCATATAGCACCGCTTTTCGTGTACCCCTGTCACATTCTTCAAACTCTTTTGCTCCAATTCTCCAGCCAGTCATAATAGCGTTAGCCTGCGCAAGCGCAGCGCCTACACAATACGAGAAATTTGCAATCTGCATCGCATACGAACGTGCTGTAACATTCATTCCGTCCGCATCCATCTGGTTCATAAAACGTACCACAAATGTAATTGCTACATTATAAAGTGCTGTTTCGAATGCAGACGGAAAACCTATTTTAACAATCTGTGCAAGTATTTTTCGTGGCTGTGCACGCTCAGGACTTTGCTTTGCTTTTATAAGTACAGCTCCCATCGCTGCTACAATAATAAGATTCACAACCTTTGAAATAACTGTTGCAACAGCAACTCCCATTACTCCCCAGTGAAACACAAACAGAAATACTGAATTGAGTATAATATTAATGACATTACCAACAACCGTCCCTATTAAGGAATGTTCTGTATATCCAAACACTCTTAAATAACTGGAAAAAATAGGAATCAGTGCATTTAAAAAACTTGCACCTCCAACAATTTTAAGGTATGTTTCAGCAGGTTCAAGCAAAGCCGGGGCAATACTTACTATTTTGAGTATTCTACCAGAAAAAATGGCAAGAATACCAGACATCATGATACCTGTCAATGCATTAAATATAAGTCCAAGCTGTCTGGCCTGATATGCAATTCCAGGTCTTCCCGCCCCGATATTTTGTGACATAACCGCTACCATACCAGATGATATTACCCCGAACATAATGATAAAAACACCGATATATGTATTTGCTGTTCCGACAGCCCCCACAGCCTGGTCACTTACAGATGATAACATAAGTGTATCGACCATACCTGAAAGCATATAAAATAAAGTTTCTAAGCATATTGGCACGGACAGTTGTGCCAATGTTTTTCTTTCACCTTCCATGTTTTCCTCCCTAAATACTAATATAACATATATTATCAATAATATGATATATTTCCACATATTTCTTGTATAATATCATGCAAAAATTGCACTATTTCTACTTCTATTTACGAATGGAGAAAAACACAGTTCTAATTTGCTGTATTTTCTTTCATTTTCCATATGCTGCACCGTGCCAGTGTTTTACTTCTGCAGCAATGTTGAAAACCTGACGGCTTTTTGTTGTTTATATTTATCACAAGATACCATTAAACTTTGTGATTGTATCACTCTGTTATGAAGTGACTTTTGTCAAGAGTTAATTTCAAGAAAATATTTCTTAACTCCGGTCACATTTGTTTTCCTGACAGCATTGGAAAAGAGCCCTAGTTTAACAGTCCCCGGCAGTTGGCCACTCTGTTATACGTGGATTGGTTACCTACAGGCTAATGGTCCGCCGTTGGGTTCTACGATCTAAAAGCGTGGATCACAGTGTTTCATGTGCGCACATAGAGTGAACGCAGATAACCCAGACCTTACAGTGACCACAGCTCTTTTCTAATACTGTCAGATTGTTCATTGTTACATTGTGGCAGAAAAAGCTGCACATTGCTTCTTTTTCTGCTTGACTGCCCTTTTATCATAAACAGCTGATTGTCAAGGACTTAGCCGCCACAGCGGTGCCTGTACCCTTGACTGGCAGATGACTATGATACATCTCTACGCTGCTTTCATTTCGATATTATCTGTCATCATGCCCAATACAAAACATGCCAGTTCTCTTGCTATTGCAGCTACTGCCACATTTCTTTTCTTTCCATGACGTATGAATTTATAGTATCTGCTCCGCAATCTCGTATTCGCCTTATCAGCATACGCAATTACCTCTGCTGTATTACCATTCTGCCTTGCTCTTAATTCTTTTGATTTGTGCCCCACAGCACCCTTGCAGATTCCGCTAGATGCCTCTATCAGAAGCTGTCTCAAATGACTGTTTCCTGCTTTTGTTATTCCAAGGCGGTGTATGCTGTCTGAGCTTGAGTTTTCTCCAGGAGCAAGTCCAAGATACGATGCATACTGGTTCCCTTTTGCAAATCTTTCAAACTCTCCGGTTTCAACAATCAATGACAATGCTGTATGCGTCTTGATTCCAAGAAAACATTTCATTTTTTTGACTTTGTCGTAATACTTTGTCTGCTCCGCGATTTCCTCGATCCGCTTATCATATCTCTCAATCTAAATTCCAATTTACCCGTAAAATTTTGATTTATCGCTCTGTTTTGCAAGCTCAACAAATTCACTTTGTAGCTCCATACTAGGAATATGAATTTTCACTTTGCTGACTCTATCACTATTTAGATTTTTAACTGTAGAGCCGTTAGCAGACCCATCGAACTGTCTCTGCACCAAATCAGATCGTAACTCGTAATAGAAAAACATAGGGTCCAAATAATCCTGATAATCAGAAATAATTAACCAACCATCGTGAACACATCCATCAATCCCCAAAATATAAGGACGTCCAAAAGACATTGAATTAGAGAGTATAAAATCACCTGGCTTTACAGCACGTGATTTTTTAGCACCGTCTTGTGTGATTTTTTCGGATGTACGAATTATATAAACATCATCTTCTCCGGCATCTCCTATTTTGATCCAATTAACACCTTCTGGATCATCCGTTACATATTTAGAAATAGGTCTGGGTGATGAACCTCTACATATGCTCGCAACATCACCTATCGTTTTCATTCCTTCATTTTCCAAACCAAACATCTCGATAAATTGCGACTTAACGAGCTCATCAGTGGCTAAAATAAGCTTTTTATACTTATCCTTCATGTCGTAAATAGCCCATAAGATCTCCGCCAATTTACGCTGTTCTTCCAAAGATGGTAACTCAAATTTCAGTTCTTTTAGATCTCTCCAATTTATGGTTGGAGATAAAGATCCAACAGAAATCTTAATCGCTGCATCTAAGAAATAATCTGATTTTATAAACATTGGGAAGAAATCTTTGTCGATTACATCTTCCTTTGGTCTTAGCACCATACCATGTGCAGAGAATATTCCATCAAACGGAGCTATTGCAACTTTCTTCTGATATGCTCTTCTTTTTCCAAAAAGCACATCTCCCTTTTTCATGATTAGCTTGTCACCCTTAGGTGCAACATCAGCTCCGTACCTTGTGACGTAAATACTGTCTGAATCCAAATGTTCTAAACCTAGATATGTGTACTTATCCTCATCAACAGGCTTCTTCTTTTCAGTACTATTAAATGCGATTTCATCGAACTTAAAAGTTCCCATTATGCACACCTCCTCATATCGAAAATGCGCATATTTTCAGTGCATCTATGCCCGATAAATTGCGATTAGCTTACCCTATAAATTTCCTATGTGACTGCTTCACGTTATTTTGGTTAACCATTGCATACTGCAATGTCGTATCAATACTCTGATGCCCTAAAAGCTGTTGCACTTGTTCTATTGGCATTCCTTTATCAATAGCAGTTGTTGCCAACGTTCTACGGAATTTATGTGGATGTACCTTATGCAAGTTCAGTTTTTCTCCCAAGTTTCTAAGTCTGATCTCAACACCACTAATAAGTAAACGATTGTAAGGTTTTTGAAGTGATACGAATAATGCCTCATTAGAATCTTCTCTGCTATTCAAGTACTTTTGTAGATGTAGCTTGGTTCTTGCATCAAAGTAAACTTTTCTCTGCTTATTCCCTTTACCAAGGACAACACATTCCCTGTTTTCAAAGTCGATATCATCACGATTAAGCTTCACAAGCTCGCCTACTCTCATTCCAGTAGAAGCAAGAAGATCAATCATTGCTAAATCTCGTAACCCATCACATTCGTCTCTCATGATTTCTAAAGCTTCATCTGTATAGGTCTCTTTTACAGTTTTACAAGTCTTAACCTTATGAATTCTTCTAACCGGGCTTTTGACAATATAATCTTCATCTTCAAGCCAAGCAAAGAAGCTGGACAGAATTCTTCGTATATTATCAACTGTAACTTTACTGATATTGTTTTCTTCCTGATATCCATCTAAAAACATTCTCAAATCATCAGTTGTTATTTTCACTACATCTTTATCTATCTTTTCCACAGCATTTCTAATAGTTGATTCATAATAATGTACTGTTTTGTTAGAGCATCCTTCCACTCTTTTTGCTGCAAGAAATAGCTGTATCAAATCAACAGTCTTACTTTCAGATTTTTCTTCAGAAGAAGAAAGACAGTCACATAAAACCTCATGCAACTGTCTCATCTGCTCTTCTCCCAAGTACGCTTGCATTTTTTGCTTTATCTTGTTTATTAGTTCATTTGTCATATCGGTAATCTCCTCGCTACCGACATCACTACCCCACTAATATGAAATGCGGATATTAATAGTACTGTTCAATATAGCTGTACGCTTTGTCAAACACGTCCTTATCCTTTATTTTGTATTTAATCCAAACAACACTTCTTAGGGCCTTCTTAACTTCATTCTTTCCAGTTGTTGTTTTCTGCCATCCATCGAATCTAACAATCTTAACGATATCATCGATGTCTGAAACTATTCTTTCTACAATAACTGGTGTCTTATCGTTACGAAGTCCATTAAACAATTCTGTAAGAGCTGCTTTTCCTCTGTCGATTTCTTCTTCAGGGACAACTTCCTTTTCTGCGCGTACTGCTTCTTTAGCAAGCTCTAACAATAATTTTAAGAACTCAATACTAGTTACCAATCCTTGCTCGTGCTTTTCCCTAAGTTCTTCCAATTTTTCACCAAGTTTCTGGAACTTAGGAGCATGGCTATGCTTTTGGATTTTTGCAACAAGGTCGATTTCAACCTTCATTGTAGTTTTCTTGATATCCTTTTGCTTCTCGATAAACTCATCGATTAACGCAGCATCCAGTGTAAGAATATCAACATCATCATGAACCTCTCCAACTTCAATATGCTGATGAACAAGTTCAAGTGTTTTTGCTCCAAGAGCCGCCCATACAAGCTGTCCTCTGCTATCAGTTGGTTTCACTGATTCGTATACTTTACTAAGCCATACATAATCGTATTTAAATGGTTCGAGGAACGGATCAGGTGATAGTGCATTCCATGCACGATTTAAAACTCTATAATCTGCTGCAAACTCATCTTTGATTTTGTTATTTGGCATGCATTCCTGTGCAGCCAATAATCCTTCCCAGCCTTCTACAGTTCTGTCTACTCCCATAAAATAGCTGAGACATTTTCTCATAATTGCAGGAACCTGCTTCTTAACTTCTTCAATGTTTGTAACGACTTTTTTCATGCCCGCTTCATCGAAGTTTAAAGCCTTAGCGACATTATCAAAAATTCCTATATAATCGACAATCAAACCATTAGTTTTGCCTACATCGTAAGTACGATTAACTCTACAAATAGCCTGAAGCAAGTTATGATCCTTCATAGGTTTATCCAAATACATTACCTGTAAAATTGGAGCATCAAATCCGGTCAAAAGCTTGTTAGTTACAATTACAAACTTTAATGGATTGCTTGGTTCCCTGAACTGATCAAGTACCTTCGCTTCTTCATCACGGCTTCTCTTGTATTGTTTGTAACGTCCAGCTTTATCATCGCCTGTAGTCATAACAATTGTGGATGATTCTGGTGGAACTAACTTATCCAATTCTTCCTTATACATCAAACAGCATTCACGATCATAAACAACAATCTGTGCTTTATATCCGTTTGGCTCAATCTTTGTCTTATAATGGTTAACAATATGTTCTACAACCTTTTTGATACGCTTACGGTCATACATGATGGCTTTCATCGTAACATTTTTAGAAAGTTCACCTTTATCCTCGTCAGATAAACCATCTGTCATTTCATCAAATGCCTGATCAAGCTTTTCTTTATCAACATGTAAATCAATCGGAACTGGTTCAAAGTTAAGTGGTAGTGTTGCATTATCTCTGATGGAATCGGAGAATGAATACTTACTCATGTAACCACTCTTATCTTCAATAGCACCGAATGTTTTAAATGTATTCTTATCGAGTCTATTGATTGGAGTACCAGTTAAACCAAAGAAGAATGCATTAGGTAAAGCTAGACGCATCTTTTCACCGTAGTCACCTTCTTGTGTTCTATGTGCCTCATCGACCATAAGAATGATGTTATCTCTCATGTTAAGAGCTTTTTCAACATCACCAAATCGATAAATAGTGGTAATCGCAATCTTACGCATATCCTGTTCAAAGAAGTTCATCAAGTCTTCTTTTGTTGATAGAGACTGCAAATTTGGAATATCAGCAGCGTTGAAATCACCTGTAATTTGAGTTTCCAAGTCGATACGGTCATCAACAATAACTACTGTAGGATTTTGAAGTTCAGGCATCATTCTGAGCTTCTGTGCTGCGAACACCATAAGTAATGATTTACCTGAACCCTGGAAATGCCAAATCAATCCTTGTTTTGGATATCCAGCTTTAACACGGTCAATCATCAAATTGGCTGCTTCATACTGCTGATATCTACAAATAACCTTAATCTTACGATGTTTCTTATCTGTAGAGAATACTGTGAAGAACTGCATGATATCCATTATTTTTTCAGGAGTGATCATATCAGCAACACTAATCTTTACATCAGCAAGGCTACCTTCTGCTTTGTGGTCAGGAGTGTGCCAAGGTCCCCATTTTGTAAGTGGCATATTTACAGATCCGTATCTGTAGCACTTTCCTTCTGAGGCAAAGTTAAATACATTAGGAACAAACATTTCTGGAACAGATTTCTCATAGTCAGAAATATCCTGTGCACCATCAAGCCACGATATTGCATTTCTTACTGGTGTTTTAAGTTCACCAATTGCAACTGGTAAACCATTGATAAGAAGTACTATATCAAAACGTTTACCATTCTCTACAGTTGGATAAACCCACTGATTTGTAACAACATACTCGTTCTTAGCAAGCTCCTCTTTTGTTAGAGTACCAAATAACTTTATTGGTGTTGGTTTTCCATCCTTACCAAATGGATATGAGTTTTCTTCAAATACCTTCTTCTTAAAGGCTTCATTTTGAGCAACTAGATTATCTGCCGGAAAAGGTTGCAACATAGCACGAAACTTATAAATAACTTCATCAGCTCTGGATGGCTCCTCTTCAATTTCAGGATTAAGTCTTATTAAGGCGTTCTTTACCATCGACTCTACCATCACATCAGAAAGTTCTCTATCAAGCTGTTCTGCCGGGATATATTTCCAACCATTCTTCTTGAGCGTCTCTATAAAAAGTTGCTCAACGGCATTATCTTCATTAAACTGTGACATAGTTTACTCCTTCCCAGCTGGAATTAAATTCTCAGCTATAATTTTCTTAGTTAAGGCATCCAGATCCTTAATTGCTTCTTGTAGTGCAAATTTTGATTTATCGCTCTGTTCGGCAAAGGCAACAAACTGTTGCTGTTCTTCAATTGAAGGAACAATAACCTTTATGCTTCCTACAATTTTTAAGTTTAAACCGCCTCTACCATCAGCAATCGCGCACATATTTCTTATCTCTTCATATCTGTTTCTGAGATTATGGTACAGATAATCCGATAAAACGGTCTCGTCAGTAACCATTGCACAAAGTGACTGATTTGTACATAATTCAATCTCTGTAACAGCAACAGTTCCTCTAGTCTTTCCCTGGCCTGCAAGGGCAATAACTACTGTGTGTAATGGCACCATCTTAGTGCTACATTTATCATATCCAAGCTGAGATATTTTCTTCTCAGTAGAAGTAACACGCCCCATGTGCACCTCGCCTGAACTCATCCAAGGGATAGTCCCATTCTTCCAATACGCACTCACCTTTGTGCTAGGTGTTGCTCCAGCAAACAAATCAGAGAACTCATTAATCTGCTTTATCGGATACCCTTTTTGATTGTTTTCGATATCTCCAAACATCTCGATAAATTGCGATTTCACCAATTCGTCAGTCTTATTTATTAAATCTTCATACGCATTCTTAGTTTCATTGATTGACCATAATGTTTCAGCTAATTTGCTTTGTTCTGGCATTAATGGAAGCTCTATAGCAAATTCTTTTAAATGTGTCCATTTTACACGAGGTGATAAAGAGCCAGCTGATTTTCCTACAGCAAAATCAAAAAGGAAATCATTCTGAATTATGAAAGGCAAAAGATCAGGATCAACCTTGTCTTCTATTGCTCTTATTACAGTAATATCTCCGGAGCAAATTCCATCAAATGGTGCTACTGCTGCCTTTTTTAGGTAAGCACGTCTTCTACCAAATAAAACATCCCCTTTTGAGAATTCCTTAGTAAACGTATTCTCTGTATCTTCATTCCATGATGATAACGTAACGTTTGATGGCGTAAGATGTTCTAGTCCAACGATTCTTATTCCAGTTTTATCACCTTTATTTGATGATTTAGCCTCAATTGCAATATCTCCGAGCTTAACTGTTGCCATTACCATCACCTCCAATCATTTCATTTATCGATTCAAAATGTCTTGATGCCATTTCAGCAGCTTCTTTCCAGTCTGAATAACATTCTTGGACAGTTCTATCATCTTCTTTTTCCTCGCTACTTGTCTGAATATACAAAGGAATACTAAGAGAGTAATCATTCTTTGCTATATCCTTTATAGTAACCACTTTAGCGATGTCACCATCTGACTCATATTTATCGTATGCTTTAGCAATCTTTTCAATATGCTTGTCTTCTAGATAACTCTGAGCATTCTTTCGTGTAACTTCGTTTAGTGCATTAATAAATAACACTTGTCCTTTACGATTTACAGCTTTTCTTGTCCTGCAAATGATAATGCATGCCTCCATTGGAGAGTTGTAGAAAAGATTAGGTCCTAAACCAATTACACATTCCACCAGATCAGACTTAACTAACTTCTCTCTCATGTCTTTCTCTTCATTTCTGAATAGAACACCGTGAGGAAACAGTATTGCACAGCGTCCAGTCTTTTCATCAAGACTTTTTAATATGTGTTGGAAAAAAGCATAGTCTGCACGTCCTTGAGGTGGTGTTCCTAAAAAGTTGCGTCCGTACTTATCTGACTCAAAAGCTGTTCTATCCCACTGGCTTATAGAGTAAGGAGGATTTGCTAAAATCAAATCAAATTGCTGTAATTTCGAGTGATCCGTAAACGCAGGTGTTTTTAATGTATCCGCATTTACAATATTGAAGTCCTGTACACCATGAAGAAGAAGATTCATTCTTGCAATCGCTGATGTAAGAGTTACAATTTCTTGTCCGTAGATAGAAAGATTTCTCCATTCAAGTCCTTGTTGTTTCAAATATGCAACCGCAGAAATTAACATACCTGCGCTTCCACATGTAGGATCATAAATTGACTCACCCGGCTGTGGTTTAAGCATTTCTGTCATTAAATTAACTACAGTTCTGTTTGTATAAAATTCCTGTGCTGTATGACCGCTATCATCTGCAAACTGCTTGATAAGATATTCATATCCCTGACCTAATTCGTCAGCAGGACAATTTGCTATAGATAATGTTTTAGTGCTGAAATGCTCCAGCATGTCTTTCAAAAGTCTGTCCGGTAAACGATTCTTATTAGTCCAAGATGCGTCACCAAAGATACCATGAAGCTTCTCAGGATTTGCAGTTTCAATCTTATGGAAAGCTTCAATAATAGCTTTACCAACATCCTGCGATACGTTTCTTACATCATTCCAATGTGCTCCATCCGGAATCTGGAACTGATGGTTTTCTTCCCAATCAAGTGCCTCTTCACCAAACTCAGCTCTTACCTTCTCACATTCCTCGTCATAAACATCACTAAGACGTTTGAAGAATAAAAGTGGGAAAATATATTGTTTGTATGCTCCAGCATCAACATGCGTACGAAGAAGTACTGCTGATCCCCAGAGGTATTTTTCTAATTCATCAATCGTAATCTTACTGCTCATCGACATAACCTCCTTCAATCAACAATGATTTCATCTTTGCTTCTGCTTTCTTAACATTTTCCAATGCTTCGAAATATTGTGCTCTTACTATTTCTGGAGCAACAACCTCTTGTTTTTTCTTTTCAATATAGGTATTTACTGCAAGCGTATTTCCTGCTGCATCTAAATCCGCAATAGATACAATCTTACATTTTTCAATGACATCTTTATACTCCTGATAAAGCTTGAACACTTCATTGATATCTTTCTCTTCCATTACGTTTTGAGCACGTTTTGGAGTATAGATATTTGTCGCATCAATCAAGCAAACCTTACCTTTATGTTCTGGTCTCTTTTGATTATTCAAGAACAAAATACAAGCAGATACGCCAGTTCCGTAGAACACACCACCTGCAAGAGCTACTACCGCTTCAATCAAATCACTCTTGATAAGCTGTTCACGAATATCTCCTTCTTTACCGCTATGGAATAAAACTCCCTGTGGAAGAACAACTGCAACTTTACCGTCCATCGGTTTCATGGATTTAATCATGTGCTGAAGCCATGCAAAATCTGCATTAGAATCTGAAGGACAACCCCACATATTACGGCCATACTTATCTGATTCAAAGCTATCAGCGCCCCACTTCTCCTGACCAAATGGCGGATTTGCAAGAACACAATTAAATTTCTGAAGCTGTCCATGTTCAATAAACTTTGGTGTTCTCAAAGTATCACCCTGTGCAACCTTAAAGTCGCTAGCACCATGTAAGAACAGGTTCATTCTTGCAATTGCTGATGTCGATAAATTATTCTCCTGTCCATAGATTCTTCCGTAAGTCATTTGCTTATCGCCAATATGACGAATTGCCTCAATCAGCATACCGCCAGTACCACAAGCTGGATCGTATACAGTGTCTCCTGGCTTAGGATCCATCAGCATAACCATCAATTTTACAATCGTTCTTGGTGTGTAATATTCACCAGCATTTTTCTTAGATAGATCAGCAAACTTCTTGATGAGGTATTCATATGCATCACCCATTACATCTGCGCTATAGTTTTTATTACCGACCTTCAGACTAGACATGTGTTCGATCAAGTCTTTTAATCTTTCATCTGTAAGCTTTGTTTTGTCGGTCCAAGTAACATCATCAAAACTTGAAAACACTCCGCTAAGAGTTCCTGGATTAGCTCGTTCAATACCATTCATAGCTTTGACGATAATCTTACCCACATCCTGACTTGCGTTTCTCAAATCCTTCCAGTGACAACCCTCTGGAATTACAAAGCTGTGATTTTCATCAAATGCAGCAAATTCCTCATCACCACCTGAAAGTTCTAATGCTTCCTGAGTTTCTTCATCATAAACATCGCTTATTCTTTTAAAGAACAAGATCGGTGTTACATAGTCCTTAAACTCATCTTGGTTAATTGGACCTCTCAAAATATTACAAGCTTCATACAAGTGAGCAAATAGCTTCTGGCTTGTTGTCTCTTCGTTTTCAGGGATAGAATCTTTCAATTCTTGATCCGCTGTCTCTGTCGCTGATTGAATCATAGATTCTCGACATCCCGTCTTAACTTTTTTATCTTCAGAACGTTTTATTCTAACGCTCATATCATCGTGCATTTTCTCCATCACCGGAGGATATTTGTTTTCAAATAGTATCAATAGCTGCATAAGCTTCTGATCTAAGAATGTTAATGCATGCTTTCTTATATCTGTTGGAATACCATAATATGCTTCTGCAACTCCACCACAGATAGCTGCAACCGTATCACTGTCTCCACCAATAGATATTGCATTTCTAATTGCATCTTCAAATCCAGTAGACTCGAAGAAGGCCTGTAAAGCTTGTGGTACTGTTTCCTGACAAGTTTCATTGAAATGATATGTATCGCGAATTTCATCCAAAGTGAAATTCATTGGATAATAATTCTTATCAATGTAATCTCTTATTTCAAAGATATTGCTTCCCGTCTTGGCCATAAAAATCGCAACAACGGTCGCTTCAGCACCTTTAATTCCTTCTGGATGATTATGACTAACTTCTGTCACTAATCTTGACAGTTTCTTAGCTTCCTCAATACTATTAGCAGCAAAACCAGCTGCACTTACTCGCATTGCAGCTCCGTTTCCATAACTGTTATACGGCTTAGGATCATCAGAAAAAATCCATCCATAAAAGCTTCCACCGTATCCACAGTTGGGATAATTTCTACCAACGTTCTGCATACATTCAATCGCATTTTTCGATAAATCACTATAGTCTTTTTTACTTACCAATATCGCCTGAGCAATTGCTAGACTCATGATACTGTCATCGGTAGGAAAACACTTATAAGTTAAAAACTCAAAATCTTTACTTCTGTGATTATTCCATTCAAAACGAGACCCGACGATATCTCCGATAATCGCTCCCAACATCTAACGACCTCCTTAAATTCTTGCTTGAAGTCTTGATAATGTTGAAGTCCATCTATTTTCTGCTTCTTGGATGGCTTTCTTATAAACTTCAAGTTCTCTTGTATATTCCTCGGCTATTGATCTTTGTTCTTCTATAGAGGGAAGTGGAATTTCTATATTATTCAATTCCTTATAACTTATATTCATCACAGCTGTACCCTGCTGTCTAGTAACTAGCATCTTTCGTCCAAGTGGACTGTCAAAGAAGAGCTTTAAGTAAGTTGTGGATAAACTTTCGTCTGTAGCTCTAATAACTATTACATTCGATGAAGCAATACATGGATATGTCTGCTCCTCAAATATTGCTATTCTTATAGCTGTTCCTCTTGCAGGTATTAAAAGGTCACCTGTCTTAAGAATATAGTTTGTAATCTTACGATCCTCTTCATCTAAATGGTCCAAAGAGGAATAATCAATTTCATACTCACCAATATTAGAAATATTAACAACACCAATACTTCCGTTAGGATCTTTTCGATTGATTGCTTTTCCTCTAAAAATAGAAGCAACCGTTCCAAGCTCCTGCTTTTTCACATTTGACTCCTGGAATTTTATCCAATCTTCATCTTGAGCCTCAAATATTCTATCAACGTTCCAATCTCCCATATCTGTCAGCTCATCTTCGAGTACAAATGTGTCATCTTGAACTACAATCTTTTTATTTCCTGTTTTACGTGCATTTTCATCTTCAAAAACAAATCTCTTGATGGTAACTTCATCCGTTCTTCCAGTTGTAATAGTAAGAAGGAATGTCTTTACTCCTGTATTATCAAAAATCCCTGATGGCAAATCAGATATCTCTTTTAGACAATACATTGATTGCAAGAACTCTCTTAACTCTTTTACTGTTCCACCAGCAAATGTAATTTTAGCCGGTAACACAATTGACAAGATACCCTCACTTCTTAAATGAAGAGCTAAGTTCTCGGCAGCAATCATGTCATACTCTCTGCAAATAAACTCCGAGCTTTCATCAGCTTTATCTCTGACACCGAACACTGGAACAGATAAAATCAAATCAAATTTTTCAGATGTAAATTCATACTGATATATATTTGTCTGCTTGATATCAACCATGTCATTGTCGTCAAACATCTCATTTAAGACTTTGTAATAAAACGCATCAATTGTTGTCAATGTAAAATGAGAATCAAAGTGTGCTTCAACAAGCCTTTCTAAGAATGGTGAAAACTTCTCCGCTTCTGCAATGAGAACTTCTTGAAAACCATCGATGAAATTTTTTTCCATTTCATCAACAACTGACTCAGGAACTCTAAACTTTGATCTGTCATCCCCATATTCTAAAATGTCAGTCCAACTAAGTTCATCAAATCCCTGTAAAGTTCTATAGATATCAACAAATCTTTCTTTCTCTGGAAATGGATTAGGAATTTCAAAATCAGTAGCAACGCTTTCCATTAATTGATACAATTCGTCATAATCCATTTCGTTTTGAGCACAATCCTGAAGGACCATTACTTTTTTCAATACAGCTAAAACACTTTGATATTCATTCGGCGTATTATTCCCTCTTATTGCATTAAAGAATGAATACACTCTATCGATTCTTTTATCATTTTTTTTCATGAGCAGCTCCTCCTGCTGTTAGATATTCTAAACCTTCTAACGATAGAATATCATCATTCAAGTTCCTTGTCAATATATTTTGGTATTTACATACCAAATCTTGCAAATCGTTAATTTTATCTTTATCACCTTATATACAATCGTTATAAGGTGAACACCAGGGTTCATTTTTTCTCGTTATCTATCCCCTAGTGTCAACCCTGCATTATGGACCAATTCCCATAAAGCCATTTTCAAGCATAAAAATAAAGGCTTTCCAGCAGCCAATCGTACTCATTAACGATAGCTCTATGAAAAGCCTTTTATTTACTACATATTTTTTTACTTCTTAGGGTTCACTTTTGACATCAAAACCACCGTCTCAACATGCCCCGTATTCGGAAACATATCCACGCAGCACCCCTTCTTAACCTCATACCCGCTCTCCTGCAACATAACCAGATCTCTTGCAAGGCTTGTAGGCTTGCATGAAATATACACCATTGACTCTACGCCATAGTCAATTATCTTCTTAAGTGCCTTAGGATTGATACCATCTCTTGGTGGATCGAGGACGATAAAGTCTGGCTTGTCCTTAATGTTATCGAGGGCGTTAAGCACATCATCTGCGATGAACTCACAGTTATCAAGTCCATTTATGCCGGCATTAATCCTGGCTGCTTCGACAGCTTCTGGTATTATCTCAACGCCGATGACTTTCTTTGCAACCGGGGCTAACATCTGTGCTATTGTTCCTGTTCCACTGTACAGATCAAAGATTACCTTGTCTTTGGTTGTTCCGACATAATCTCTTGCCTTTGAGTACAGGACTTCTGCACCAAGTGAGTTAGTCTGGAAGAATGAAAATGTTGTAATCTTGAATTTAAGTCCAAGAAGTTCTTCTTCAATATAATCCCTTCCGAATACTATATCTGTCTTTTCATTGATTACTGCATCGGCAACACTGTCATTATAAGTGTGTAAGAAACCTGTTATCTCTCCGTCAAGTGACAGTGCTTTTAACCTGTCTGCAAGCTCGTCCATAGGGATATCATTTACTGTAGTTGTCACAATGTCCACAAGGATTTGTCCTGTCTTTACGGCTTTTCTTACAAGCAAATGTCTAAGATACCCCTCGTGCTTCATTTTGTGGTAATAAGTGAGATTTTTCTCAAGTGCATAATCATATACACACTTGAGTATTTTTCTGTAATCATTATCCACAATCTTACAACCTGTTACTGTTACTATGTCATACATACTGTTTCTCTTATGTAAACCGAGAGCTATCGGACCATCTTTTACCTCATCGCCAAATGAGAATTCCATCTTATTACGGTATTCACTTGATACAGGGCTTCCAATTATTCCCTCCCACTCATATTCTGTATTAATAACAGGAGCAAGAAGCTTCTTCACTGCATTTTCTTTCATCTTTAACTGTTCTTCGTACTTCACAGTCTGGTATACGCAGCCACCGCATTTGCCAAAATGCTCACATCTTTCGTTAGTTTCTGTATCTGCCTGACAGACAACTTCAAGAAGCCTTCCTTCACATTTGCCATGCTTCTTCTTATTTACCATAAATTTAACTGTCTGTCCCGGTATTGAATTCTTTACAACAGCCTTTTCCTCTATGGTCTGTCCATCTTCCTCTGTCTTAACTATTACATTTCCCTTATTAGGAAAATCCACGCTTTCTACATAACCTGTATATATGCCGCCTTTTTTCATCTTTTATCTCCAATCCTTCTATATAATCAATCAGGAAACTAACCCTGTCCTTATTCTTTATCAATTTTTTATACGAACCAACCACCAGCTAACCAGCCTTCCTCCCACATCACCGAACATCTAAAAAACCACTGGCTGTAAGCCAGCCAGTGGTCTTTGTCTTAATCATTCTTTAATTGGCAGAATAATTAGTTCTCGAATTCATCATCATCTTCAAAGTCTTCATCAAAGTCGTCATCATCAAAATCATCATCAAAATCATCAAGATAATCTGGTGTGAAGTATCTATAGATTGCATATACGATAGCTGCTAATGCTGCAACCGCTCCAATAACTGCTAATACTATGATAATTACATTACTTTTCTTCTTGCTCTCTTCTACATCTTTCTTGTGAAGAAGTTCATTGAGCTTGCTTGCCGCAATAAGCTCTTCAATCTTATCCTTATTCATAACAACCGCTCCTTTCAAAACACTTTTAAAGTAAATATATTGTATCACAACATATTTTATTTGTCACCATATTTAGGCTTTTTTAAGCCTTGCAAAGCCTGCAAGCATTTTCTTTAAGCCATACTCGTCAAATGTTACAGTTACCATATAATCTCTTGCGCCATTATCAATTGCAATTACTTTTCCTTTTCCAAACTTGGCGTGAACCACAGTATCGCCAACGCCATACCCAAGTCCAGGTGTTGCACCAGAAGCAGTCGAACCCGCTGTGCCATTAGCCTTCGATGGCTTCTTCAAATCAAATATATCCATAGGGAATTCTTTACCAAAACCAACCTTAGTATTCGCCTTTCCCCCGATTTTCTTTCTCACAGAAGAACTGCCGCCCGCGTATGACGAGCTTCCACCATATAGTGAACCACTTCCATATGACGAACCTCTTCCATACGATGAGACACTTCCGTATGATGAACCTCCACCATACACTGAACCACTTCCATATGACGAACCTCCACTATACGGTGAGCCACTTCCATACGATGAACCCCCGCCATACACTGCCCCACTTCCATACGATGAGCCGCTTCCCGCATATGGGCTTCCTGTTCGCTGGGCTGGTGAGCCGCCTGACCTGTATCCTGCTGAGGTTGAGCCGCCGATTGATACACGTTTTGGTTCTTTATAATTCACATTGCCTGAGCCGTATCTGTTAAGAGCGGCTTTGGCATTGGCTCTGATATTATACGAAGGTGTTTCCTCTGAGTCATCTTTTCCTCCATATGCAATCTTACCTTTATTATATCCTAAACTATTATTTTCTATGTGCATATATTCTTCGGGAATTTCTTTAATAAAGCGTGATACTTTATTCATCTGTGTTTCACCGCGTACCATACGCATCTTCGCACTGCTTAAGTTAAGTATCTTCTCTGCTCTTGTTATTCCTACATAGCAAAGTCGTCTTTCTTCCTCTATCTCTGCAGGGTCATCTGACACTATTGTCATATAACTTGGAAAAAGGCCATCTTCCATTCCTGTCATATACACAATAGGGAATTCAAGACCTTTGGCACTATGTAATGTCATAAGCATTACCTGCTTATCTGACTCATTAAGATTATCAATATCTGCTATGAGTGCAACTTCTTCAAGGAAACCGCTTAATGTAGGAGTTTCTTCCTTCTGTCGGCAGCTCTCCTCATAGCTTACTATTTTGTTAATCAATTCATCTATATTTTCCTGTCTTGCTTCTATTTCTTCTGCTGTTTCGCTCTCTGCAAGACATTCTATATATCTTGTATCACTTACAACAGTTTCGGCAAGTTCTTTTATGCTCATAAATTCCTGCTTTGCCTTAAGTGAACCTATAAGTGTAACAAATGGCTCTAACTTTCCAACACCTCGTTTTATCGTATCGATATGCTCAGCATCGCACAGAGCCTGCCAGAATGTTATGTCATTCTGGTCTGCATATTCCTGAACTCGTTCAATTGTTGTCGCACCAATTCCACGCTTTGGAACATTGATAATACGTTTTACTGCCTGTCCGTCCATACCATTGTCTATAGTCTTTAAATATGCAAGTATATCTTTTATTTCCTTACGCTGATAAAAGCTTATTCCGCCATATATACGGTATGGTATATTCTTTAACATAAGCTTTTCTTCCAACGCTCTAGACTGTGCATTAGTCCTGTATAATATGGCAATATCGTTGTAATTCCAGCCGTCCCTTACCATAGAACTTATGCTGTCAACAACACCCTGTGCCTCATCATATCCATTTTCATAAAGTGTATAATTAACCTTTTCACCCTCGCCATTCTCTGTCCACAGACTCTTTGCTTTTCTTCCTATATTATTGCTTATGACCGCATTGGCTGCATTAAGAATTGTCTGTGTTGAACGATAATTCTGCTCAAGCTTTATTACTTTAGTTCCTGCAAATGTATTCTCAAAATTCAATATATTGGTAATATTGGCACCCCTGAACTTGTATATTGACTGATCATCATCCCCAACCACGCAGAGATTGCCATATTTGGCGGCAAGCATTGATATAAGCTTAAACTGCGATGTATTAGTATCCTGATACTCATCAACCATAATATACTTAAATCGTTCCTGATAATAATTAAGTACTTCAGCATCATTTTCCAATAATTCTACTGTCTTGTATATTAAATCATCAAAATCAAGTGCATTATTAAGCTTTAATGTCTTCTGATACTCCCTGTATACATTGGCAATTCTCTTGCCGTTGTAGTCACCACCTGCCTCAAGCTCCATCTGATCCGGACTCATAAGCTCATCTTTGGCGTGCGATATCGCATTCATAATTGTTTTTTCCTTGAGCATCTTCGTATCTATATTGAACTTCTTACATATATCCTTTATAACACTCTTGACGTCATCTGTATCATATATTGTAAATGTATTGGAATAACCAATTCTATCTATATAACGCCTGAGAATCCGCACACAGGTAGAGTGGAAGGTGCTTACCCACACTTCGCCAGCCTGCTGTCCTACTGTCGCATCAACTCTCTCTCTCATCTCCCTTGCCGCTTTATTAGTAAATGTAATAGCAAGTATATTATATGGTGCTACACCACAATCATCTATAAGATAGGCTATCCTGTTAGTAAGAACTCTTGTCTTTCCAGAACCTGCTCCCGCTATAATAAGAAGCGGACCCTCTGTCCTTTTAACCGCTCTTTTCTGGCAATCATTTAAACCATCTAAATTCATATACGCTCCAATCCAATGTGTGATTATACTCACACTATCTCCACTTTAACTTACATATGCACTTAACTAAAATCAACAGTACATCTAAACTTAACCTTCACATACTGTGCATACACAATATCATAATTTAGTATAACAAATGTTCGATAATTTTAAAAGCAAAAAATCAGAAACCATTGTCTGAATTAGTATATCATTAAATATATTTATCCAGCTATGATTTCTGATTTATAGTGTATGTTCAACAAATGTATTCTTATATATCCTACTTCTCTGTTATGACTGCACTATCCATTACTAAATTCTGTGCCTTCTTAACAAGCATAGACTTAACAATAGTTTCTTTGTCATATTTATCTGTAAATGTATCTACCTTTGAATAACCGCTGTCCTTAGCGAACTGCTCAAGGTCATCCTTGTATTCATAATCTGTAATTGCAAGTCCTTCCTTTTCTGCAATTGCCTGATATACAAGCTGCTGTCCTGCTGATGCCTTAACGAATTCATCAAATGTCATGCCATAAAGGTTCTGGCAATATTCATCATTAGTCTTTCCCTGAAGTGTGCTGTAAAAGCTTATTGATTCCTCAAGCTTTGATGACTGCTGTGCAAGGAATTCCTCTGGATAACCTGTAACCTTGCATTTGTCAAGGAGCTGGGTAAGTATTGCTTCATTCTTAGCTTCTGTTATCTTAGTTTCTATTGTTCCACTGACATCATTCTTAACATGTGCCTTATATGAATCAACTGTTTCGCAGTTGAACGCACTCTTAACAAAAGCATCTGTAAGCATAGGAACATTAGCCTGCTGTACATAACTCATTGTAAGTTCGAATACAACTCTCTTGCCAGCATAATCAGAATACTTTGAATTCTCTGGAAGTGTGATTGTTATTACCTTAGTCTGTCCTGCAACCATTCCATATAATTCTTTATCTAAGCCAGTTCCTGCAACAGGGAAAGCATCCTTACCAAGTGTCATACTATAATCAGAACCAGTAAAATCATCTATTGAAAGTCCGCCTGATGTACCAGTATAACCAAATGTAACCTTATCGCCTTTCTGTGCTTCCCTGTTAACATCTGTATATGTTGTCTCACTTTCAAGCTGTTCTGCAATCTTATCATCTATAACCTGATTAGTTATGGCTGTTACATCAACCTCAGCCTGAATTCCCTTATAATCTCCAAGCTCTACATAATCAGTTGGATTGTATCCATAATCTACCTTTATCTTACTGTTACAGGCTGTTGTCAGCATAACTGACATAACCATAGCTGCTGTAACAGCATATTTTACAACTTTATTCTTTAATACTTTTCTCATAACCTGTCTCCACATTAAATATTGCCGTAACACCGACTTATAAACTATACCACAATATCACATTTAAAACCAGTATTATGCAAATGTTTCACAATATTATCACAAAAAAAGGCAAAAAGCCCAATCTGATATGCTCCCGAATTACTGGAACACATCAATTCGCTTTCTGCCTTTTATATAACTGGTATTAATACCAATATAAATCTTAATTAAGCAAGCTTAGCCTTAGCTACTTCTGCTAACTTAGCAAATCCTTCTGCATCGTTTACAGCCATCTCAGCTAATACCTTTCTGTTAAGGTCGATGTTAGCTAACTTTAAACCATACATAAACTTGCTGTATGAAAGACCGTTCATTCTTGCTGCAGCATTGATTCTTGCAATCCATAACTGTCTGAACTGTCTCTTCTTCTGCTTTCTACCCTTGTAACTCTCTGTAAGAGCTCTCATTACAGACTGCTTAGCAACTCTGTACTGCTTAGATCTAGCTCCTCTATAACCCTTAGCGAGCTTTAATACTCTGTTATGCTTCTTCTTTGCGT
>ERZ773269.1448-NODE-1448-length-22409-cov-18.480138_pt1 | contig 22409 bp, 23 predicted proteins | sample MGYA00511958_ERZ773269 | MGnify/ENA primary metagenome ERZ773269 (study PRJEB29015, sample SAMEA2737761) | human gut metagenome | biome: human gut; feature: human-associated habitat; material: faeces | place: China | collected 2012 ... | reverse complement strand
ATACTGCGGAAGAAGTCCTTTTACATCTTGCTCTACAAGTTCTCGTATTTCACCATTTGTTTTTAACATAGGTTTGTCATACTGGTTGCTGAGTTCCACGCCATATTTGTCACATAACGCATAAAACAATTCCTTGTTAAACATCTAAATCACCTCATCTTCTCCAGTATACTGTACTTCTATACTTTTTATACATTCTTTTCTTGATACGCAAATTTGTTTCTCATGGTAAGCAAGTCCAAGAGCTTTCTCTAACTTTTTCTGCTGTAATAAATCAGCGCCGGAACGAAACGCACCATATTTCGCACAATCTTTGCTGAATGTAAACATAATTACCGATATATGATACATTTTCCTGTAATAATCAAAATACACAGCTCTCTGCTGCTCTGGGTTAAAGATCGGCATTCTGTCACAATCATCACTTTCGATTTCTTTCTGCATATCCAAAAGCCGTCCCAGAAACAGATCGTACTGCCTATAATCATCTAAATCCAAAACTTCTTCTTTTGATGCCTCAATCTGTGCCCGATATACAATCGGAAAGCTTCCATAGTTATATGCTTTTCCTGCTATGTCGTTTGCCCACCATTTTGCAAGTCCGAAATTCTCATAAAAATACACACCCTGTCCTAGCCAGTGGTTTGGTCTCTCGTGTGTTTTATCCGGATCAAGCCCATTCTTGGCAATGCTTTCTGCATGTCTGGAACTAGTTCCATGATATCCGGTTATTCCTACATAGTCTGTATTCATATTACTTTTTTCAATATATAATCGATACGAATAGTTGCTATCCACATCATAGCATACTTTATGTTTCACCACAAGTTAATACTTTATAAAAGCAGTGGCCCTATTGTTTTTCCTCACTCCCCCAAAAATACTTTCCATTCCTTTTTTTATCAAACAACGCATAATACTGCACCGTCCGGTACCTCTCGATCCATTCCCTGTAACTATTCTATGCCCAGAGATCATACCAGTCCCCATCCGCGGTCACATATCCGGCGAAATTAAACACCGGGATCTGCGCTCTCTGGTTCATCCGGTAACGGTTATCCGCAGACGGCTCCAGATCATAAAGCAATTATTCAAGCCACTTTTCTGCCTCTGGATAATATTTTTTCGTAGCTTCAAATATGAGGAAGCCTACCTTACGCAGTATAGCAACATCCGGGAAGCACGGAGGGCCATCAGAAGCTATGTACATACCTACAATTTTGAGCGCTGTCATTCAGCAATCAACAATCAGACACTCGCCTCATATCATTATCCGGCACTGCTGATTGATCATGCTGCTTAATGGGGACACTTCCCCAACTCAGCTACATATATCGGTTCATTATAAAATGCTTGAATTTTTGTCTTGACAACTGAACCACTATACCTCCAATTTCCAGCACGTTATACCAGGCTTTTGCCAAATCCAGAATCTCCTTGCAGTCCTCATCCCTTTTTCCGAGTTTCGAGCTGTCTAAGGACAGATGTTTCATCCCAAGGCTGATCAATAACTGAAGTGGGATACTCTGCTTTCTTTCGAGTTCTCTGAATATCATAAAACGATCAAGTAATGGAACATAGCTATCCTCAAAATATTGTCTCCACAGGTAAGCAAACAGTGTTCGTCCACCAATGTATACGACTTTTCTTTCAAGTATTTCAAATATACTTTTATTAACCTCATCATTCCAGTCAATACATCCATTTGTTGCTGACAGCTCGACTCCATATTTTTGTATAATGAGAATTGATTTTCTATTTCTTTTAAAAAATCATCACAAAATATATCATATTCACGTTTTTCCACCAGTTTCATGCCTAGCTCAAAAACACCTTTAAATACATCTTTCCGTATCGGGAAATAATACACATTCCCTATATAAGAATGAATCGTAGCACACAGTATTCTCTCCTTGCTATAGTCTTCCATTGTAAGTTTTTCCTGCAGCCAATAATGCCTTGCCATACGGAAAAAATATGACTTCCTACAATTTCTCCCTTTTCTTCCATCTTCCATAATTGGGCGCTGGATACTTTTTTCAAATGTACCGTCCTCTTTAGCAGAATATTTTGCCATATTAGCTATCGCATCTGTAATTTTTTTATGATCACTTTCATTTAAAATATCTGTTGATTTTTGATGTATATGCATACTGGATAGATCCAGTTCATTTAATGCACTGATGCAGGTCTCCCAAGTGTTTTGGTTTTCAATAAATTTCACGTTCTATTGCTTCCTTTCTGTTTTTCCTGACGGCTACACATAACATTGCCGGATTATTATCTTCCCACGCGCAAATGTATACACAGTATTTACCATTCGATAGTAACCCTATTTTGTGCTTTATGCAACATACTATGTTTCAAAATCAGTGAATTAGTTTCAAAATCCAGTTGTAAAAGTGTCCTTTATCACATATACTATTATTATAGGCTTAGGAGGTCCAAAAATGCTGATTAGATTTGCTGTTGAAAATTATAATTCTTTTAAAGAAAGACAAATATTTAGTATGGTCGCCGGAAAACAAACACGACATCCCTCTCATTGTGTCACAGTTAACGGGAAGCGTTTATTAAAAAGCAGTTTTTTCTTTGGAGCAAATGCTTCTGGAAAATCAAATTTTGTACGCGCGTTAGATTTCATGCGCCGAGTTACTTTAATCGGAGTAAAAGCAATACGATATAATGACCGCTTTTTCCGTATTGATTCAAAATACAAAGAAAAGCCAGGCATTTTTCAAATTGACTTTATTGTTGAAAATATTGTTTTCTCATATGGTTTCGCAATCAATTATCTGACTCGCGAATTTTGTACTGAATGGCTTTATCGCTTAGATTCTTCAGGAAAAGAAACCTGTATTTTTGATCGAAAACAAGGCGAGACAATTATAACCGGTCTTCAGTTAAATAAAATTTCCAAGCTTCGCTTTAATATCTACTGTGAAGATTTAAAAGCAGATGAATTGCTTTTATATGAGATCGGTAACAAAAAGCTCGATAAAGATTCCGCCTTATATGATTTCATTGTTGCATACGAATGGTTTAAAAATCTTATTGTAGTGTATCCGGATTCTCATACTCACAACAAAAATGATTTTTTCTTAAATCCAACATTTGACACCGATTCTATGATCGATATGCTTAGGGCTTTTGATACCGGAATTGAAAAAATAACAAAAGGAAAGCAACCCGCCGAAAAAGCGTTTTCATTTTTACCAGAGCAAGTCAAAAATGATATTTTGGATGATATCGAACAGACAATGAAAGATAATCTTCAAAATCAGGCACGATGCAAAATTGAAATAGGTAATTATCAATTTGAAATTTCTATTGAAAATGGAGAAATCTTTGCGGAGAAAATCATGCTGAACCACGGAAATCCCAAAGAACTATTTGAGCTTTCTGATGAATCAGATGGCACAAAACGCTTATTTGACTTAATTCCATTATATGAGTTTGGGCAAAAGGGAAAAATTATTGTAATTGACGAGCTTGATCGTAGTTTCCATTCAAAGCTTACTGAAGAATATATTAAACGCTTTTTTGAAATTACAAAGGAACACTCTTGTCAATTAATCTGTACAACACATGATTTAAATTTGATGGACTTACAAATTCTACGACAAGACGAAATTTGGTTTGTTGAACGCGAGAGCGACCATAGTACAAGAATATATTCTCTAAGCGATTACAAACAGCGTTTTGACAAAAATATATTAAATGACTACTTAATTGGACGATATGGTGCTATCCCATATTTTCAAGATAACGAATGGCAGGTGAATGATAAATGAGTTTATCCTATCGTTTAGGCAGCAATTCATTATTTATTCGTCCTCACGAAGATTCTATAGAGCCAAAGCGTGTTGTATTCCTCTCTACTGAAGGGACAAAAACAGAAGTACAATATTTTCATTTTATTGAACAATATCGAGAGCAACTTGGAATTGATGCAATCATCCATATTGAAGTATTACGAAGACATGATACAAATAGCGACCCGGAGAATGTATTGGATTTGTTGGAAGAATATATTCATTTCAGAGAAAATAATATATTTGAAAAAAGTATTGATTCTCTTCGTATAAAAGAATACCCTGTAGATTTTATAAAGTCTTATTTAGAAGATCCTTCCAACCTCCCTCAAAGAGAACGTAAAAGGTTTGAGGCAGTCTTAATGGAAGAGCATCTTGATCTTCTGTATCTTGACTTTCTTAGCAAATACCAGGGAAAAGATGATGCATTTGGAGTCGTAATAGATAGAGATTGCGGCAGCCATTCACTCGAGCAAATGACCAGTGTTCAAGAAAAATGCAAAGCTAAAAATTATTTGTGTTATATCACAAATCCATGCATTGAATTTTGGCAGTTGCTGCATGTCTCAGATGTTGCAACCGAGTATGCAGAATCATTAAATGACATTCTCGAAAATAAGTTGGACAATAAGAAAAACTCTTTTGTCAGCAATTTACTATATGAGAAAACAGGTCAACGGAAGGCAATTCAAACAAGAACTTTCGAAAAGTTTTATCTACCTAATATAGATTTAGCAATAAAACGTGCAAAAGGATTTGCAACATCTGACCAATTGTTAGAAAAACTTGGATCGAACTTATGGGAATTAATAGAGTTTTTGCGGAAAAGTAATAGTGTATAAGCGTAAACGTCAAACCATCCGCCTACCAATAATAAAACGCCGCTTCATCAGCAGCGTAGTTTCCTGCATTCATCTGGAAGCGCTGAGGACCAGGGCATCAGATCATCCAGTTTTGCTGTCTCTGAGATACTGTAAACCATAGCACTTGCGGACGCTCCGTTTGCTGTGTTATGGAACATCCAGTTCTTTTTTCCGATACAGAAAGTGCGGATCGAGCGCTCAGATGCAGAGTTGTCGATAGGAACATCTCCGTCTGTTAGGAATACCTTCAGATAGGTTTCCTGATGAATGAGGTACTGCAGTCCTTGACCAGTCTTGGATTTTGGCGGTACGGTACATTGGGATATCTGCTCTTTTACCCACGCAAAGAAATCCTCAACCAGCGGCTGGATGGTCTCCTGCCTTTTTTGAAGACGTTCCTCTGGGGAGAGTCCTTTCAGCTCTGTATCAGCATTATAGAATTCTCCGATCTTCTGCAGTGCCACATACGCAACGGAATTCCGGACAGCAGAGGGATCATTTTTATCCATTGCCTTTACTGCATCCGCAAAATCACGTCCGGCGTGCGCCCAGCAGTTCGCATTCGTCACTCTTGGCAGCTTTTTATCTACCAGATGGTATTGCTGTAGTCCATCAGTGACAAGAATGCCTTTATAGTCCTTATAGAACGAAAGAGGTTTCTGATGGTCCCGCCCTTTCTGGTATTCATATATTACAATGGGACGTTCGCGGTAGAACTCGCCGGAACGATGGACCCACATGTAACATTTACTGTTCGGACGGCTGCTGTCCTGAATCACCTGGGTCAGCGTTTCATCTGCCTAGGTGACATGCAGGCTCAGAAGTTCCTCTTTCATCCGCTCCACAAACGGTGCAAAATAACGGTCGGCGCATTTGATGATCCAGTTCGACATGGTCTGTCTGGATAGCGATACCCCGTTCCTTTATAATACTCACATATTACCTTCCGCACAAGCCATCCAACCCAATCACTCAAATTTGTATTCACCGTATTCTGTACCTGATACATCCCTGTCTGCTCTTTTATATTAATCTGCGGCCAGCACACATCAATCTTTCTCTCTGCAGTGAGCAACCGTCCCTCATGAAAGAACTTTGACCGCTGCCCATAAAATTCTTTGCATATAAAATTTGCAAATGTTTCATTCGAATATTTTTCGACCAAGTTTTTAATATTAGAGACAACTGAATACTTCATATTTCCGCACGCCGGACATCTCTCCGGCTGCACTCCCTCGAGCACGGCCAATGGCTCCAACGCCGAAACCATGAGCGAATTAACAGCATTTGATATCCCCATGTCGCAAAGATAACCCCCGCATCTTTTCTCCATGATTTTTGCCGTATAAAACTGACGGCATGCGTTTACCAGCAGTTCCACTTTATCTTCATTAAAATTGCTCGCCGCAACATCCGTCCATAATCTCACAGCCTCCACCGGCACAATTCTGTTCCCGTCCCGATCAGTCGGTAACTCGTCAAGATCAACCCATTCATAGTCATATTCTGTTGTATCTAAAGCTCTCAGACTTTCCGAATACTCACGAAACGGTACTATGGTGGTCTCCAGCGAAGTTATATCGCAGAAGACATCAACAAACAACATCAATATATTACACAGCACAACCACTTTCTTGTTGAGCAGATACTCCAGATCTTTTGCCCCATAGGCCTGCATCTGCATATAGATACTGGTTCTATCCTTTTTCACCACGCAGCCCGTTTTCCCGTCTGTCTCGCAGCAGATTCCTGTCCCCTGATTCGGAATATCGATTCTCACATAAAAATCGTTTATGTCCTCTATATCCCGCGCTTTCCTAATAGCATCCCTTATCCCCTGCTCTTCCCCTGCCTTTACGTTTTCAAAATACATATTCTCTATACATCCCTTGTTCTTATAGTCAAAGCTGACATCTCCAAAATTGCATCGCCCAATATATACCCTATTCTCCCCAGGTTTCCGAAATGGCTGATAAAACCATCCATTTTCCCTGATCATCTGCAGCTCGCTCCAAAGTTTCCTTAGGAACAGGTTGCTGGCTTCAATGTTCTTTGCTTTTATTTGTTCTCTTATTGTTATATATTTTTCCATATGTCTGCTTTTATCCCCCTGCCTGTCAACTCATTCTAGCATACCATCGTGCACTTCTTCTAAACTTTTTAATCAAACGTTCATCGTCTCGCAGGCATAAATCTCACTGCAGATATTCTAACTTTTAAAACAGAATATTGATTTTCACACGCCGGACAGGTGATGGATTTCAACCCGTATTATTCATAAAAACTGTCTACGTTACAACCACCACTTAGAGTATTGGCTTCCGTGGTCGGAAAAACTTCCAACTGAGATACATAAACAATAAACCTGGCTATCTGAGATTAAATCAGGCAGCTTATTTTTTAGCAAGAATATGCGTTGTACCGTTTACCTTTTTCTGTAATTCACCGTCAAAATCTAAAAAGCAACAGTGCCGCCGCATGTATAAACAACTCATACACGCAGCGGCACCTCTGTTTTATCAGGACCACGCTCTCCCTTAATGCGTCCGTCCTTCCGCCCATCCAGTATTCATATAATGCTCATAGTACTTCCTCAAATCGCTTCCAAACGCGGTCTGAAGATCGGTATTATTCTCTTTGTATACATTCACATCAAACTCCGCGCACCCCTTTCGTCCCTCTGCCATGCCAGAATTATAAAAATGCGTGAACAGTGCCAGCTTATCTGTTCCAATCGCAGTCTGAAGATCCGGATATGTATTGTAGTAATAATCTGGATCAAACACTCTGGAGTAAGAGTTCATCAGATCATAGGTGATCGAAGGTGCTTCTGCTGCCGCGGTGCTGCTGTTTCCTGCAGAACTATTATCTGTCTGGCCCCCCACTGCATACGGGCATACACCGTTCGTATGCAAATGTGCAGGATGCCCGTTACAATGGTAATGATAACTTCCCAGCCCACTCTTATTCTTATTGTCACGATGACCTCCATTAGCATCTGTACGTCCCGAATGAGCTTCGGCGATGATCGTGTTTGCAGTAAAAACAGTAGTCGTTGCCGCGGACAGTGTCATGCATGAAAGGAAAATAATTCCGTACTTTTTCAGTTTATTCATAATACCAGCCCCCTGTATTGTATTTGTTATACTTTATTATAGGACGGACGCTGGCGGGTGTAAACCGTAAAGCGGGTGTATTGCAGAATTTTTCTTTCTTAACAAGCACTGCCCCACCTCTATCCGATTCGAACACAGGTGGGAGGTGGCGGAGGAATTTTTCTTGAAAAGGAATCTCGTTTAACACGTAGACCATACGGCAATACATTGGAATTGCCGGAATTAGAAACATTATTAAAGCTATACCACATGCCTTCTGGAACAGATTGGGAGCACCTGTACTCCATTATAATGAAATATGGGAGACTATGAGAAAGGCTCGGTAAATAAGATTCTTCTATGATAATTAAGGGAGTTAGGCTCTCTTGCAACAGAATTTACGATTCCACTTAAAAATACACAGACCCATTACTAAGCAAAGGAACTGACTATGTAGGGATTCCTGCTCCACTGATCGTTAAAAACTGACCAGGAACCATGAGGTTCGCCTCCGTTACAGTATCTCAGAGACAGCAAAGCTGAATGACCTGCGCCCATATTACTATTTTCGATACATCCTTGCAGAACTACCGAAGCGCAGTGATGAAAATGGAAATATAGATCCCTCAAAACTGGATGATCTGATGCCCTGGTCCTCAGCGCTTCCAGATGCATGCAGGAAACTATGCCGCTGATGAAGCGGCGTTTTATTATTGGCAGGCAAATGGTTTGACGTTTACGCTTTAACGACATTTTTCTATAGGTAGCTGTTATATATAACAAGCGCGACAAGCCTGATTCACAAGCTTATCGCCCTCCTTACTTTCTCTCTTCAATAATTTCATCTAATGCATCCGACAATAGCTTCGCTCGTTCCCACTGCTCGGATTTTGGCTCCGAATAAGTCATAATGTCATTATAACGATATCTTAGTGATACAAGAATATTTATTTGGGATTCTGGGGAATTTTCTGCGTATTTCAGGCTTTCAAAAAGCCATTTAACTGACTGCAGATAATATGAAGTAATAATATCCCGGTCACCATTATAGTATTGGTAAGCCAAGGCATAACAATGAAAATCTTCAGCCAGAAGTCTGGCAAGCGAAGCTTTTCCATAAATTGTATATGCATCCAAACGAACAGTAATAATATGATCTTTTTCTCTTGAAGATACCAAAGTATTATCCTGGGCACTGGCTTCCGAAACCAAATTTCGGAGTGATTGATCTGCTCTAATATCAAAATCATTCAGATACTGACATGCAATTACTGCTTCAATATCAGCCTTTAACTTGACTGCAGCTTGCTCAGCAGTCCAATTTGTACTAATGGCATATTCACCTGTCATAAAGAGGAACTTTGCCCGATCCTCAGCAGATATGGACCAGTCCTTTGTCGGGATTTCCAACCGCATTCTGCGAGCCTTTTCTATCTGTTCAGCTTTTACAGCTGTTTCATCCATAAGAGAATAGTCTGAATTTTTAACTGAATAAACCTCCATAGACAATTCATCCCGAATGTCTTGCGGCTCTAATGTTCGAGATGACTCTACATTACTATATTTGTCATCTGAAGATACCACCGTTTTATCGACTATTGTTTCTTCTACATCTATATCAGTTTTCTTTTCTTCCATTTGAGCAGCCTCATCAGCAGGTCCATATGCAATAAATGCCTTTACTGCCGCAGCTGTACGCGCATTTCCATGAACACTCGCCCATACTGCCCCACCAGTAACGCTCAGCATGAGTATAGCTCCAAAAAAGACTTCTCCACTCTGCAAGACAATATCAAAAAGACACCCAAACACTATTACAGTTTTCTGCCATGGACTCTGTGAAGAACTCATCATATTCTTATATTCATCAGTGCTTTTATATCGTTCTTTGACGATATCCCATATTTCCTTCAGGATAACTGTAACAATAATACCGTAAATAGACCATAATAAAAGCCCTGGAACATGTTCCAAGGCCAATTCAAACAAAATACCAAAAATGAGCGCTCCTATAAGTCCAACTTTGAAAATCTTAAAAAAGTGAAATTTTTGCGATATAATCCGTCTGGTCTTATCTATAGGTAGTTTCTGGCGATCGGCCTTTTGAAAACCGGATATACGATTGCTCTTCAACAACTTTTTATTTCCGGGCTTTTTCATGTGCCAACCCCCTCTTCCTAATAAAATCGTACCTTTTAAGGGTAACACTATTTTTCATAGATTGCAAGTTTTTCTTTTGCCCATACACATTTCTGAATATCTACAACAAAAATTTATGATAATAAAAGTACAAAATACATAAATGGTAAAACGTACACCAGCCACTAAAACCAGCCACCTCTCCTAGACGTCCTTAACTGTTCTATTTTATCTTACGACAAGACGTCGGCGTTTTAAGTGACCACGACATAAAATCACCCAGAAAAACGTGCTATCCTTTTTCTTGGAAACTTTTTCAGGTAATTCCGTCAGAAGATACTCGACATACAGGTACGTTTTCAAGTTATTCACCTTGTCAGTTACGGTGATGCTATATGCAGTTGCGCCTGCCTGAGTTCCTTCCACAACATTATATCTAAAACACTTTCGGATCATACGAATCAGAATCGACAACAGATACTCTGCAATTGAACCATCTCAATTTTCATTCCTGCTGCATTAAATTCTTTAAGCATTTCAAATTCCGCTTTACCTTTCCGCCAATAAGAAGTCTCTCCATATATAAACTAAGACTTTCCAGATCTAAAATGGAAAGTCTTAGTTTATTGTTGTCAGTCCGCCGGTCTCAGCAGAATACAGTTAGCAAATATTTTTCTCGTAGAATCCTTCCTGACTGTATTCTGACCATTTCAGGTACATTTCCTGATAGTTCTGTTTGATGAACTCCTGGATTTTTCGAATTTCTCTATCATTCAGAATTCCACGATTCTGTACCAGGGTGTCACCGTTATCTTTCACAAAGAACTTTGCAGAGCCAGTTTCCGTCAGTTTACGGTCACTGGCGTGCACATGCATACACTCAATAACGCAGTAAGATGTGAAGTAAAGATAATACCCTGCAATTTTGTATTCGTAATACTTCGGCATCTTAGTCCTCCATAAACTTCCGGTTCTTTTCCAGATAGTCTCTCGCGATCCGAACCTCAATATCATCCATGCTGGTCTCCAAAACCTTACCATCACTTGAAAACACTACGGCCCGATCAGGACGATTCAAATTCAAAACACGGAATCCCTCAGCGCAACGGGTAAACGCATAACCATTTACAATCATATCTGCCGCATCTGCAACCTGCTTCACATCAACCATTTACCACCTCCACGCTTTTGATTGGATTTAAGAACTTATCGACATCGAAATACAAATTCTGGAGAATCGGAACTAAATCAATATATTCTTCTTCCGGTTTCTCGTTGTGCTTATACTTTGCCATAACAACAAGATATCCATTGTCCCACTCTTTCACTGCTGTATATCGTTCCAACGAATACGGAGCAATGAACCGGATCACATGGTTTCCGAACTGGAACACGGTATAGTTTTTTTCATTGCTAAGAGTTGCTACGCCACTCATGCCAATTCCTCCTTCAAAAGTTCCGAAACCATTTTATAGGTTCCATTTATTGTTTCCACTCTTTGATATCAACCATGGTATTGTCTTCCACATTCAGCATACGTCAATATCGCTGTGTAGTCAAGCTGAACCACTATACCATTATAATTCGTCAGAATCCCGTTCCATTACGTAAACGCTATGGGGCGTTTACAATTTAAATAACAAAAAGGAAGCCACCTCTCCGAACTCTCCACCAACCATAGAAAATCCCAAGCGATCGCTCCCTTTTTCTCTCATTCAATATTCACCTATAAACTAAAACTACTACAACCTACAATCAACCTCTTGGTTCCAGTGTTCCCGTACGGACATTAGTGTTCTCTACTCCAACACCACACACCCCACAACGCTCTTCCCAAGATCCTTCACTCTCTCAATCTCCAGTTCCAGCGCACTATACTTAGACATACCGCACTGCTCAACAAACACGACACCATCGCACTCCGGCAGCTTCTTAACAGTCTCAGCGTCCTCCAGCATGCAGTTTCCAGAGATCACGCGGATTCCACTAAGCTCTTTCTCCAGCGCCTCCGCAGCCCCTCTAAGGATCTCAGGATCCACATCACCGGTAACAAGAATGTTCTTCATTCCATCCGCATAGTTCCTAATATTCGCCGCGATCAGCCCATACTCCGTCTCAGCGTTCACGTTGCATGCGCGTCCCTCAAGACGATTCAGCCATGCGTCGATCGCTCCAGCTTTCTTTCCGCCCTTGGAAAGTCTTCCAAGGACTTTTACCTTGTAACGGAATCTGAGTTCCTTTGCGGAATACAGCTTATCGCTCATCACAAACGCAACACAGATTCCAAACACAACAAGGAAGCCACCGAGAACTCCGCCGAGAATTCCGTATTTGATCGCACTCTTTAACGCGGCGCGTTTGGAAGAATCAACCTCTTTCGGCTCCTCAAGTTCATCATACGCAGTCTGCTTTGTCTGTAAATTGTCATTCAGCGTTGTCAGCTTCTCGGTTTGCTGACGCTGAAGTTCTGCAAGATCAAGGTTCACCAGCGCGCTGACACTCTCATTTACGATAGAAACAGTATGTTCCCCAATACTTGTGGCGATCCGGTCATGCATATCGTCTACATGTGCCAGAAACGCGCCAAGAACTTCCTCGGCATCTTCTTTTGTCGTATGCTTTACATCAATCGTAAGCATACGGTTTAACTGGCCATCCTGATTTGCCCCGATCGTCACTTCCACAAGTTCTTCCAGATATCTCGGCTCCGTCTTTACCTGCTTCGCAACATCCTCAAGAACTGCGCTGCTGGTTAAAAGAGACTGATATGCCTGAAGGATCGTATCTGTATTATCACGATTCTGATACTCCATTCCCGGCATGATCTGATATCCTGTGGAAACGAACAGATCCGCTCTCGCCTCGCATACATCGTACGGGCTCATGTTGATCCAGATCGAATGATCCAGATATTCCTGCTGATTCGCAATATCTGTTCGGAGATTTTCCATCTCACGCTCATACGTGGACTTATTCTTCTCATAGAGCTCCAGATCATTCTGGTAAGTTACTCTCGCTTCCTTCGCCGTCTCCGGGTCATTCTGCTTCCTGTAAGTCATCGTGCCCTTCGCACCACCAAGCAGAACTGCCATAATAACAGCGACTGCAAGCACCGGTCTCCACTTATGAAGGACCGCAAACATCAGGTCCTTCAGGTCGATCTCTACAACTTCATTTGAATTGTTTTCCATGTTACTCTCCTTCATCTTTATTTCCCAACATGTAAAATCCCACGCAAAAATTATTCCACCGTCACACTCTTCGCCAGATTTCTCGGCTTATCCACATCAAGTCCCTTTGCGACAGATACATAATATCCCATAAGCTGCAGCGGGATCACCGCAAGACTCGCCGCAAACAGCGGATCCGTCTTCGGGATATAGATCACAAACTCCGCACAGTCCTCGATGCTGTAATTTCCATAGGTCGTGAGTGCCATCAGATACGCCCCGCGGCTCTTGCACTCGACCATGTTGCTGACAGTCTTCTCATAGAGATCCTGCTGCGTCAAAACTCCGATCACCAGCGTTCCCGGCTCGATCAGGCTGATCGTTCCATGCTTCAGCTCCCCGGCCGCATAGGCCTCAGAGTGGATATAGCTGATCTCCTTCATCTTAAGACTGCCTTCCAGACTCACCGCATAGTCGATTCCGCGGCCGATAAAGAACATATTCTGTGCGTTCATCTGCTTCGCCGCGAACCACTGGATCCGCTCCTTGTCCTCGAGAAGCTTCTCGATCTTATCCGGGATCGTCTGAAGCTCCGCGATCAGCTCCGCTGCCCTGTCCTCATCGATCATTTCACGCACGCGGGCAAATTCGATGGATATAATATAGGATGCGATCAGCTGTGTGCTGTACGCCTTCGTCGTCGCGACCGCGATCTCCGGTCCCGCAAGCGTGTAGAAAACATGGTCCGCTTCCCGGGCGATCGTGGATCCGACTACATTGACGATTGCTAACGTCTTAATCCCATGGGTCTTCGCCTCCCGGAGCGCCGCAAGACTATCCGCCGTCTCTCCGGACTGGCTTACGATGATCACAAGAGAATTCGGCGCAAACAGCATTCTCCGGTAACGGAACTCCGACGCCAGCTCCACGCGGACCGGGATCTGGGCCAGCTCCTCGATCACATACTGAGCCGCGACACCAACATGATAAGCGGAACCACAGGCAACAATATAGATCTGCTGCAGCTTCTGGATCTCTTCCTCCGTAATTCCAACTCCACTAAGATCGATCTTACCATCCCGGACAACCGAATTTACTGTATCACGGACCGCTTTCGGCTGCTCATGGATCTCCTTCATCATAAAATGCTCAAAGCCTGCCTTTTCCGCAGCTTCCGCATCCCACTGGATCTCCACCAGATCTTTCTCGATCTCATCGCCGTCCAGATTGTAGAATGTCACATTTCCCTTCTGCAGACGGCACATCTCCATATTTCCGATATAATAAACATTTCTCGTATACTTTAAGATCGCCGGAACGTCCGATGCAACAAAGGATTCGCCGTCCGCAACACCGATGATCATCGGGCTGTCCTTTCTCGCCGCATAGATCTCTTCCGGATAGTCCCTGAACATGATGGCCAGCGCGTAAGAACCGCGGATCCGCACCATCGCATGGTTGATCGCGTCCACCGGCGTATGCTCATACTTCTTATAGTAATAATCGATCAGCTTGATCGCAACCTCTGTATCCGTATCAGAATAGAAGTTATATCCCTTGTGCTGCAGCTTTTCCCGCAGCTCCTGGTAATTATCGATAATTCCATTGTGGACACCAATTACATTCCGGTCATCGCTGCAGTGCGGATGTGCATTCAGCTCACTCGGTTCCCCGTGTGTCGCCCAGCGGGTATGCCCGATTCCGCATGTTCCGTGCATTGCGGTTCCATGATTCGTCTTTTCCGCAAGAACGCGCAGGCGACCTTTCGCCTTTACGATCTCCACATCCTTCTCTCCGTCCCGGACCGCGATTCCCGCAGAGTCATATCCACGGTATTCCAGTTTTGCAAGTCCGTCAAGCAACACCTGAGCTGCCTGTCTACGCCCTGTAAATCCAACGATTCCACACATATGTAAATTCCTTCATCTTTCTCAAATCTCATATCCTGTCGAAAAGACAGTTGGTTTGATTATAACACACTCAAGAAAGCCATACAAGTATGATCCTGGCTGATATCGCCGTTTCCGGAGAATTCCCGGAGAATTGCCGCAAATTCTCCTACCACCGCCTCCATTGTGATTTTTCTGGATCCTACTTATAATTTTTGTAATCCCAACGTAACTGTTCAGCATCTTCACAGTTACTTTTCAACTACAAATGATACCGCATCGCACGGTAGAACGGAGGTCTCATGGAACATTTATTTGAAACATATCTCACCCAGCGAAAGCTCTCCCCGAACACCATCAAATCCTACAACTACAGCCGCGAACTCTTCTTCTCCCTCTATCCCCGGCTCACCCAGAGAAATCTGGAACAGTATAAGCTCTATCTTCTGGAGACCGTCAACCTGCGGATCCGTGGCAACAACTGCTAACTGGAATTCTGCGGGAAAGACCACTGGAAGCTGCCTTTTATCAAGAAACAGCAGAAACCATTCCTTGAAAATGTGATCAGCGAAGCAGACTACCTCTACCTCTTAAACTCCCTGAAACGCGATGGGTATCTCTACTGGTATTTCGTTGTCCACTTTCTCGCCTCCACCGGCGCCAGGATCCATGAATTCGTCCAGTTTAAAGTCGAGCATGTCCGATGCGGCTACATCGATATCTACTCGAAAGGCGGCAAGCTCCGCCGCATCTATATCCCAAAGCCTCTCCAGCAGGAAGCGCTGGACTGGATCAACACTGAGCAGCGAACCAGCGGTTTCCTCTTCACAAACCGCTACGGCAATCGGATCACCTGCCGCGGCATTGCGAGCCAACTTAAGAAATTTGCACTCCTCTACGGGATCGATCCCAACGTCGTCTATCCCCACTCCTTTCGCCACCGCTTCGCAAAAAGCTTTCTGGAACGCTTTAACGATCTCGCTCTCCTCGCTGATCTCCTTGGACATGAGAATATCGAGACCACGAGGATCTATCTGAGGAGAAGCAGCCGGGAACAGCGGGAAGTGATTGATCAGGTCGTAAACTGGTGATACGCGTCCGTCACATGCCTTTCCGCACCGCTTCAAGAATCATCTCGCACAGATACAGCAGTTTGGGACCTGCCTGAATATACTCCTGCAGGTCCTTTCCCTCCCCGTGGAAAGTCTTATTCCGAAGAGCGATCATTTTCTGAAGAAACGCCCGGTCCACCTCGATCTCATGGTCATGGATCTTCAATTTCTCAATTTTCATGTACTGCAGGATATTCTTAAGCTTATCCGCCCGTCCAATATTCGCTGCTCTGGCAAGCGCTCCTGACACCTGGCCGCAGAGCTGTTTCCGCTCCTTCGTACTAAAATCATCCCGCTCCGCCAGAAGCTCCTGAAGCATATCCCCGATCTCCTTCCTCGTTTCCTCCGGATAGAGCGGAATCGCCCCGTTATACTGTTCATAACGGTGTTCGATATATTCGATGATCGAGAACAGATGAAAGAACTTACTTTTCGCGTCTTCCTGCCCGAGAGCGATATAATACTCATTCATCAGAAACTCGTACGCCTCATTCTCCGGCATGGTCCAGTTCTTATAGTCGATTTTTCCTTCCCGGAATTTCAGGCAGCTCGTCATGTAAAAGCCTTCCGTCATATGATTCCACACATGGAACTCCCGACCATTCCCCTGATTCTCCAGATATTCCAGATACGGCTCATACTCCTGCTTTTTCCACACCGCATGACTCCAGTCCGCCTCCACGCGGGGCTGGTAGTGATGGCGGTTGCAGTTGTGATGGTTGATCTCCAAGGTAAGATTCTTACAGATCCGCTCAATCGTCCCCGACAGATATTCACAGGCTGCATCTTTTGTCTCTCCGAGGATATTTTCGATCGCCATCCTAAAATATGGTTCCGGCATGTGGTCCTTTTCGACGTTTTCCTTCCAGACGCTACTGAGTTCGATCTTGTAGGTGTCAGAAAAAGTCTTTTGCTCACCGTTTTCTTCCTTTATCTGAACTATCTGATTGAGTTCCCATACAAATGGATTTTCGAGTTCTACCCTAAATTCCGAATCTGGAGTCCTGTCGTATAGGGTCATGCAGTTGTAGGTTAGGTACAATTCCACATTATACCGATGTAGCATGCTCAATCCCCCTTTTCTATCTATGTATGCTATAAATAAGCAAATACTGAAAAGGGCACAAAACCTATAGCTAATTGTGCGCAGTGCGAATACATTAAAGTGAATTAATGTATTTGTTATTCGTATGTTGCAGATTTAGTTGTGCAGTTTTCAAAATTGCTCATTTACAGTATGTATGATTATCTTCTTATTCTCTGCATACCATAAACCGAAAAGCTTTTTAGCAACTCATTGAAAATAGGGCGACTTGTTCGTAAACCAAACTTGTCGCCCTTGATTATTGTTTTTCAATATTAATACATTTTCTTCATTTGAAAACTATTTTTCTTTTTATAACTATTAACATTACTATTATAATACAATATCTTATCTATAAAATATAATATCTTTTCTATAATTTTTTTAATAAAACTCATAGTAATCTCCTTCAAATTAAATTGATGAGGCTTCCTCTATCAGCATATGCCATTTTCTATAAAAAATGATTAGTAAGAATGCTACAAGCAATATCATATCCAATCGTAAATATAATATTTCCTATTATTCTTAATTTTTTATGTCTGATTGTATTAGCAATTTTTTTACATTCGTTTTTATCTCCCTTAGTGATATCGAATGTATGATTATCTGTACTCTGTCGCAACGATGAAAATACAATATTAGCAACAATTTCAAAAACTTTATAAACGACAAATATCGCTATTAAAATTTTTATTCCACTGCTAAACAAGCTATATATTTCATTTATTGGAATGTTTCCTATTTTTTCTGTACCTAGCTCTTCAAATAGCTTATTTAAATAACGAAATCCAGCCCATATGGATACAAATAATGCAATATAATTAATTGCATATGCCAATACCCGGCTATATTTCTTAAGATACTTATATATAACATGGTTCTCTAAGCTAGATGCTTCTAAACCCTCTTGCCATCTTTCAACAATATATAACAGTTCATCTCCTAACATCGAATTAATAAAATCTACTCTAGCTACAACCGGACAAATTTCTTGATCTAATTTATCCACCTCTTGCAGCTTACCAGAAACGACTAAATTCAACATTTCTTCTGGTCTGATTTCATCAGCAAGTCTAACTGTTAATCTATGTAATTGAGGTAATGGATAATTGGGTAGTTGAGCATTATATTCCCACATGATTAAAATGCTATTAATAGTTTTTTCAATATTCCAATCATATGCTGAAAATGTTGTCCAAGAGTTAAACTCTATACTACTTCTGTCTCTAAAACTAACCGTTATATTTATAATAAATCCTGCATCTTCATAATGTGCCTTAAATTTTTCCGTTATTTTATTGTTTAAATCCTGTAAGTCTTGGAACTTTATAGTAACATCTTTTCCGAATATTTTTGACTTACAATCCGGTTTTGCATTCATTGCATAATAAATTGCCTGATAATTCTTCATGAATTGTTCATCAGGTTTTATCGTCATCAATGTCACATCTTTGCCATTATCTAACATCCTATCATCCCCTTTTGTGTCTCCATAATACAATAAATCATGTTCTTTGACAATATACTTTTAGTACATAATGGGTGTAAAAATATGGGCAAATTGACAATTTTTTCCTATAGGCTGACAATATATTTTATATAATCATATCAACAGAATAATGCCCTTCATAGTAAAGGTCAAATCCTTCGCCCCACGCCAAATACAGCGCCGCTCATTTGCGGCGCTTGCTATAACACTCAGCCGGAAGATCTTTTGACCATGGCATAAGACTCTCTAACTCTTTTTCATCGACACTTCCGTCGATACGGATGATCTCAAGCAGTTCGGTTAATAGATGCTTTACGTAGTAGTAAACATTCAGACCATTTGCCCGGGCTGTTTCGGTAATGCTGTAGATCATTGCACTTGCCTGTGCACCACGTACTGTGTTCAGCGTCATCCAGTTCTTACGGCCGATCGTAAAGGTTCTCAGTGTGTCACGCGTCGAATTATAGTTCCCATCTACCGCAGCTTTACCGCAGATTAAATCCGGCATTTCCTTCATATCATCTATCTTAACGTGCTGTTCTTTACGGCACGTTTTTATCTGCCCTATTGACCATTCCCATCTTTTCCCATATAGTCTTTTCGTAACCAATAAAAAAAGAGAAAGAACTGCTCTCAACAAAAAACACCAAAATCCTCCTTGAGGACCAGTGTGTAGTCTGATATAATAATCATGGTTTTTAACCATGGTCTCAGAATACACGACTTGTCACGGAGGGTGCTCTGGGACCTTTTTCTTTCTGTAAACTAATGACAGTATACAGATCATTCCAGAGACAGGCAAGCAGATCAGTATTATGCTAATTTAGGGAGTCAACAACAACTCCCCCCATTGATTTATCAAACTGCTGCATTACCTCCACGGTGTTAAACTTTGGAAAAATATCCAAACTGCAATATACTGCAGGCTCATCTCTTGCCATTAACGCCTCCTACACCTACTCAAAGCCAGCCGTCGTTCTTCCAAGAATCATCAGTGGTTCTGTGAACAAAGCCAGCATTGCAGCTATAAAACGCTACTTTTCTAAAATAAAAATCCTTCTTGGTCTCCTGATGCTATGAGAAATAATTATATTTCTCCAAATTCAAATTGTCTTATCTTATTTTCTGTTTCCTCAATATCCTCACTGTATAATTTATTAATCTGAGTATATTCGGTCAAATATTTATCACCAAATCTTGCAACCAGACATTCATATATCCCCTTCAAATATACAGAATTCTCACCGTACTCTCCAATTAACTTTTGTTTTGCTATAAGATAGTTCCTCTCAGCATCTTCATATTTACCTTCCCCCATTTTAGCAATTTCAAACTTTATATTTCCTATCAGTATGTATATCCGAACTTCCTGCCTCAAATCATAGAATTGATTATTCTCTTCCATTTTTAATAATGCCTTATTAATATACTTTAGCGCTAATGTGTAATTCTTTTGGCAATAGCAATTAAGTGCACAAATATACCAAGTATGTTGTAATGTTTCCGTAAAATCTTGTGGTAAATCAATTCTACTTTTAATTGCTCGGACTATTTCAGAGCTTTGTATTTCCCCAAATAATAATATTTCCAATTCTGCCTGAACATTTATTGAACTACAATAATCTTTACTGCATTTATTAAGTTTTTGTAATCGTATCTCATTGGCCTTTAAAATGATCCGATATGCATCTTCATACAAATAAATATCCTTAGCCAATAGCCCTACATTAAAAGCAGATAGCATCCATGATATTAATAAATCCTCCTTTTCGCAATCATCCTTACATTCTCTATAAAGTTCTTCCTTAATTTTACAGCATTCAATGTATACGTCCAATGCCTTAAACGGATTTACTTCTTTATATATTGTTGCTCTCAAGTTCAATGACCTAGCTAATAAGGTCCCCTGTTCATTACATTTTTTCTTTAATTCAATGTCCCTTTGATTCATATCTAGTGCTTCTTGCAAATGTCCTGGAGTATACGCCTCTACAATAGCAAGATTATTATAAACTTGGGAAAGGAACATTATATCATCAGAGCTATTTCTTCCCGATTGTTCTAATATGTCAATACATTCCTGCAAGTAGATCTTAGCTGCATTATTTTTCTTATAAAAGCACCCAAATGCCCCCAATGCTCTTAATAATTTAATTTTATTATTAAAATTCAGTTTGTTTGAACAGTAATCGTTAATTCTCTCTGCAAGTTCATACTCTCCCGTTAAATCAAAAGACATATTCCCCCTATAATTTAATATGCTTATTTGTCTGCTCGCCAACTGATTCACCTGTATATCAGAAAGTCCTATCAGTTGATCGCCACTCACCTTTCCAATAATATGTTCCTTAGAAAAATCGTTTTTATGTAAATAATCTACAATATCTGTTTCCTCAAGAAATTTATTAAAGAGTATCTTTCTAAAGTAATTTGTAACATCTTCTTTATTACTATTATTTATATTTGCCAACCGTAAGTATGCCACAAAACCATTTATACACAAATCTAACAGTCGGAATTCTAATTTCTGGCTTATGTACTTCCATGCATACATTTTCATATATGCCTTTATATCAATCAAACTATAATCTATATTATAGAGTTCTTCATATTTGTTCGCCACCTCATAAAATGTTTCACTCAAAATAGAATATAGAACTCTTATATTTGAATCGTCCTTTATATCTGTAATTTCTATAATATATACCCTGATTGCCTTAGCAAACTTATTTTCCTCCGCAATATAATTCAATAATTTACTAATTGCTCCATAATCATTTTGGGGAAAATAAATTGGATAAATTCCCAAACTCATTAAGTGTGCATTCCTTTGTAAATAATCTTTTTCTTCCTCGGGTCGCGGAATAATTGCATAATGTACTAATTCTTTATTCTTTTCAACACATTTTTTCAGTATTTCCAGAGTTCGATCTTCCTCTAAACTACACCCAACGAAGAATACTCTTTTTCCACTAAAAATATTTCTTAAATAAGATTCAACTAATCCATTTTCTCGATATGCTGCATCATACTGCTGAGATGAAATAACCAAAGAAGTGCTTTCCTCTATGGATCCATGAATTTTCAATAATTTATATTCGTTCAGTTGGATGGCACTGCTAAATTGTCCTCTAAGACATGGCAATAATGCTGCTATTTTCCCTCTGGGCACTTTGGTAGATGCCTGTTCTATAATATCATCGTAATTTGTAGTTACAATAAGCGGCGAGAACTCCTCTAAAAGAATATATGGAACATCCGATATATTAATCTCCCTACTAGCAAAAATTTCTGAAATTCTATGTGCTATTGCAGATATGTTCCCTGCTTTTTTCACTATTTCATCTACAAACTCAATTGCTGCTAACTCTCTTAATTTTTTAATTTCTTGCTGTGAAAAATAATCCTTTGCTAATTCTTCCAACAATTCATACCAAGTTAGTAGACCGCATCCACACGAAACACCCGCCCCAATAAATGGAACTATATTTCTTTTATGATTCTTTATAGCGTTCAATCTTACTTCGTTATTTTCATACTTGATCAACTCGCTTAGTCGCATAATGGCCCGCCGTCCTCTCCTTAAATTGTCTCTAGCAAAACGATTTCTACCTTCATTGTACCAAGACGCTAACGCGTCGGCTAGCCCTAAGTACGTGAAATTTCCACTTTTTTTCAAAAAAATAGCAGTTTTTTAATTTAACCTATTGTGCTATTTCAAATAAAACGTTTAAAAACTTGTAAAAACCG
>ERZ773269.1445-NODE-1445-length-22433-cov-5.048306_pt1 | contig 22433 bp, 19 predicted proteins | sample MGYA00511958_ERZ773269 | MGnify/ENA primary metagenome ERZ773269 (study PRJEB29015, sample SAMEA2737761) | human gut metagenome | biome: human gut; feature: human-associated habitat; material: faeces | place: China | collected 2012 ... | reverse complement strand
ACGACACGCTTGATTCGATGTTTTAGAATTGCCAATTCATGCGGGCGAAGTTTCCCTTTTTACACAACATTCTTGACACTCTCAACGAAGAATTTTAGCATTTTCATCACAATAATATTTCCGTATAATGAAAAAGTATTTTTATTTATTTGGGAGGAAGAGAATGAGAAATACAGTTATTGCTATTATTGGTTTGGTTATTTTCTTTGCATTTATCAAGTTCTTTTTAGTTGTGGGCGGAATCGTTGCCCTCTGTGCCAGCGGCTACTTTCTTTATCAAGCCGTGCGCGATAAGGATAACCGGCAAACACTGCTGAAGAAACGGTTGCTCCCGGCAGTGGTCGCAATGGTCTTGTGCTTTGGTTTTACAGGGGCCCTTTCTGGTGGTCAGCAAACTAGCCACCATGAAGCAGCAGGCAGCAGTGCTAAAACTACCCATAAGCACGCCGATAGTAGTTCCACTGATGATTCGAATGACGATGATGAGGATAAGGATGACTTCGATTCAGAATCCAGTGAAAATAGCAGTGAGGATACCGGATCAACTGAAGATACTGCTAGCGAGCGCACCAGTAGCACCGACATCTCAACCACTACGGAGAATGGTAACGCAAACCTGCATAATAATGGCGATATGACGACCGACCAGGCGGGAACCATTGTCGGTAACAGCCGGACGATGGTTTACCACACACCGGGCCAGCAGGGTTACCGGATGAACTCTGGCAATGCCGTGTACTTTAACTCAGAAGCGGAGGCACAGGCCGCCGGATACCGGAAAGCACTCCGTTAAAGAAACAAACCAAGCTCGTTGCTGATATGCCAGTAGCGGGCTTGGTTTGTTTTCTGCTTAATTATATAGATTACTGAGGTCGTCAACTTGCGCTCTCAACTCGGGACTAAAGTCAACTAGGTCGGCTGGCGTAATGACCTGCTGGCCTAGTTGCTGGGCAAGAATCGTCAGCATTGACCGGCGGGATACTTCGCACACCACTCCTGGTGAGCGGCGGTCGGCCTTAATCCTTTTTTCCAGTCGCCAAAAATTGGCTGATGCAAATTATCGCACTCCTTGTGAACGTTTTTAATTATTTTCGAAACAGTCAAAACATTGGACGTTCTTCCCCAACGCATCTTCACAGTCATAGTAATCCACTATAGGCCAACTTCGTCAAATCACCACAACACGCCCAAGCGAGATTTAAGGGGTAATAATCTCGCTTGGGCGTGTTTATTTTAGATTAAACAGTTGTCTTAAAGGGTGTTTTCACCTTCTTTCCAGCTATTCTTTGCGATAAATGGCACCGTCTTTTGTGGAGCAATAAACGAGAAGAAGCTAAGCTGATTACCCCAATCTGCGGTATCTCCCCAATCTAGTTCTCGTAAATTACGGTTATCGTAGGTGAAGGCAAATAGCTTTTTGTGCCGAATATCATAGCCAGAAGTATACTGCGTCCAGGCATAAATTGTTTTCTTATCACCGCCTATTCTTAGCGAGCCCTTCGGCGTGTTAACCGTTGTGATCAATTGAAAAATTTGGTTAAGCGCTTCGTTATCACTTACCGTCGGAGAAAGTAATTTAGCAAACGCTGCCCGCAGAAAGCGTGATTCTGGTTTATAATCCGCTGGAATGCCAACCATGCCGCTAGTCGCCTCATCCATTGCAATTGGCGCAATTTCTTCATCCATCTTGTAATCATAGCTACGCCCAGTTGTGCGTTCTAACCATAGTTTGACATTATTAATCTGCCAATCAAAGGTCGGTGCATTCGTGAACACGCCCAGTCTATTCTCGTAAATTTTAAATCCATTGGGGACAGAAGGCTCCACAACGATTGAACGGCCAGTTTCGTCAACAAAGACACAGTGCTGAGGTACCGACATCCCCATCATTGGTCCAGTTTCATTCGTAACCCCCACGTCCTGATTCAATTTTTCTTTAATCTCATCTAAACTGCCGTAATGAGTTAAAATCCAACTACAAATTTCCTCGCCCCGGATCGGCGTCTTGCCACTATCCTTAACTTCTTTCGTAGATACATAGCGATAGAAATGATCAAAATAAAATGAACCGCCACAAATACCACTTTCATTGATTCCATCCAATAAGACGGGAGACTTATGCAAGTCCTTCGCCCAGACAATTCCCATCACCGCTTGCTGAGTAATAAAAGGCGAAGACATTGATGAGAAATTGTAACCCTTGGGAATCTTAACTCCTGAATATTCAAAATGCTGTTCAAAATCCTGGGTTCGTCCCCAATAGGGATTCCCCTGCTTGCTAATTAATTCTATTCCGGTACAAGCCATCTGCAGCCGCCTCCTTAATTATTCGTGGATTCCGCTTCTTTTTGCGAAGGAATCATTGCAATTCCGGCACCAATCAGGGCTACTAACGCTCCCAATACAGTTACCATATACACATGAGCACCAAGTTGGGGAATCAGCAAATCCATCAAGACTGAACCAATCAGCTGACCAGCAGTCGAAGCCAAGCCCAGTAGAAGCAGTCCCAGTCCACGCACAAGCAATGCCATCAAGGCAATCGACAAAAGTCCCAGGGGTCCGCCCAAGTACATCCACCAAACGTGGGGAAGCTCGAAACTGACTTGGCCCATCCCAATTCTGACCAGCAAAATAACCGTCAGAATAGAAAAGCCAACGATGAAATTCCAAGTAATCGACACTAGCATTGAACCAGTTTCCTTGGCAATTGCGGAATTACCCGCCGGTTGCCAACCAGCAAGGATTCCCGCTAAGAACGGTAAAACGGCAAGACCGATTACTTTCGGAGCTGACCAGTTTGGCGAAACAACCAGGATCGTCGCAGCAATCGCACATACCGCGCCCAGGATCCGAGCAAAATTAAACGGCTGTTTTACCTCCACCCCAATTCCAAAACGGTCACAAAGTAATCCGGAAATCACCAGTCCGGAAATTAACGTCGTTTGAAAGGTGGCAACACCAAGAACTGAAGCGGATGCCCCTTCAGAAAAGACTACCATTGCTCCGCAAATTCCAGCAATCCAGTTCCACCATGGAAGATCATGAGCACGCATTTTTCGCGGAATAGAGGCAAACTGCGCCCTAGTCGAATGCCGGGCGAGGATGATAACCGTCATCACGACTAAGCCCGAGCCAAACGAAATGACTGCTGCCGCATTTCCATCGCCATGCAAAGTGTTACCGAGCTGACCATTTACAGCCGATTGTAACGGTGAGAGCATTCCGGCAAAAATAGTTGCTAGTACAAGTAAGGGAACCACAACGTCCTTCTTCACCCTATTGTTTGAGGAATTCATTTTCAAACCTTCTTCCCATTTCAGATCTAGTTATTAGAAAGCCAGTTAATACAACGGGAGTAAAACTCCCCGTAATTATTCCAATCCATAAATTTATTTGACGCCCAGTGAGGACCGATGTCGCTCATATAGGCCAATGACCTGCCCTTTCCAAAACTTGCGGTAATTAACAACGGATTATCATCCACGGTAAGTAAAACTTCACTCCCCTCCTTAGGGGTGGCTAATTGATAGCCAAGAATTGGCGGGAACTTGCCCAGCTTTTCAGTAATTGGGCTAGCCTTAGCGGTCTGTGGAAGTAGCCCTTGTGGAACCTCCCGCCGATCATCATACGGAAGAATATTGACCGGCAGGACATCTTCTACCGCGGTCCCGTGATAGTGCGCTTTCCCCTCAAAGCCGGCAAATGATAGGTAGCCACCTGCCATCATCAGGGCCCCACCATTTAAAACCCAACTTTTTAATAGTTCAAGTCGGTTAACGGCCGCTTCTCCCTTATTAAAAACCTTATCGGGAAGCAAAATAGAATTAGCACCTATATCCGAGAGAATAACTACATCATATTCATCCAATTCCTTGTCAGACCACGGAAATAGTTCAGGAACATCATGGGCAAATAAGTGCGTCACTGAATGACCATGTGCTTCTAGTTCTTTAACGAGGTGCGCACACCCATTTTCAAGTTTGGTGCTGGTAAAGGAGTCATAACCCTTATATTCAATCGTCGAAGAAATCCATGATTCGCCTGCAATCAAAACGTTTGCCATCTAAAGCCCTCCTTCAAGCTAAAATTGAAGTAAGTAAATGATTCTTGAAGTGATAAAGCGCTTTATCAAATTGCTAAAAAAAATCTTTTAATCCGAATGTATTTAAAATCGACCAATTTTGATATTAAGTGACATTCAAATTAAAAGAATCATTAGCAAACTTCGTCTTAAATATAACACATAATTGCGAAATGTAAACGCTTTTATTGAACAAAAGAATTATTTTTTGATCATTCGCACGGACTGACGCCTGATTAACTCGGGAGTTACGATTAATTTCTGGTGCGTAATTTTTTTATCAACAATCATTTTTAAGAGAGCTCCGACACTCTCACTAACCATTTTGGAAATTTGCTGGTCAACTGTTGTCAATGGATACTGAGTAATCACATCGTAAGGATCATTATCAAAACCAATCATTGAGAACCGGTTAAAGGCGTTTACCTGATGTTCATTAGCCCACTTGATAATTCCGAAGAGCATCATATCACTAGAACTCAAGACAGCGGTGACTTCATTATTATTAATAATAGAGCTGGCTGCCTGGTACCCACTTTCAATCGAATAGTCGCCTTCATAAAGGAAGTCGGGATGAAACGTCAAGCCATTCTTTTCTAGCGTCTGACGATAACCTTGGTAACGCTCCGGTGCGTTAACATATTGAGCTTTCCCTTGGATAAAAGCGATATTACGGTGACCATGATCAATCAGCTCCTGGGTGGCTAGAGCGGCCCCCTGAAAGTTATCAAAATTGACTGAGCAAACCTTTAATTTATCCGCAGTTGCGTTAACTAGCACGAACGGCTTCCCGGTCTCATCAATCTGCTTTTGCAGCTTCTCCATGTCTTGGTAGAAAAATTCGTTGGACGGCACTAGCAGGATACCATCAACTCCTCGCGATACCATGTTGTGAAGAATATGTCTTTCCTTTTCTGCCGAATTATTGCTATCAGCAAATAAGGTAGAGTAGCCATGCTGCGCTAATTGTTCATTGATTTCCCGTGTCATCTGGGCAAAAAAGGGGTTGGTAATGTCGGGAACAATTAAGCCAATGTTATAGCTAACGTGCCGGCTTAACGAAACCGCCGCAGAATTAGGCTGATAGTGAGTTTCTGCCGCAATCTGCTTAATCCGCTTCCTGGTCTTGTCACTGACGCGGACCGGGCGGTCATTGAGCACTAAAGAAACCGTGCTCAATGACACACCCGCGGCCTGCGCAATATCTTTCATTGTATATTTCATCGAAATTCAGTCCAATACTAGTTACTGGTTTAATTATACCAGTAATTGTTTGAGCAGATACTCCCTAAGGCAACGTAAGAGTGTTCATTTTCCGCCAAGAATTTCTCAATAATCTTAAAGACATGCAACTGTAGGAACTTTGTGTTCAAATACTCAGCCCCCTTGAGGATATACAGATCGGCCGGGACGTGCTTCTCAGCTAATTCATCGTAAAGGCGCTCACTGTCCCGCACTGGCGCTACCTTATCCTCGCTGCCGAAGAAGATCAGAAACAGCACGGTATTCTGGTCGATGTATGTCAGCGGGTTCGCCGCCTAATCCAAATCTGGTGCCACTTCGAGTTCAACCCCGAGCAGTCTGAGATAAACGAAGTCAAAGTCATCTGTTGCCCTACCCTGCTTGGCGCTCAGCGGATCCACGACACCATAAAACGGAACCTCAGCCTAGGCAGCTCTTGAAACGTCGAGGCTATCAAACTCTTTGCGGCCATTCGTCACCCCCAGCCAGATGCCCACCGGCAGGCTAACATTATTATCCATCCACCACCGGCAAATCAAAAAGCCACTGGGTAGCGTTTATCCATCCGTTTGGAAGTGGCGGATTACGGTCAGTCTCAGATCTGCCTACCCAGCCTGGCACTTGCGCGTAAGTAATAATTGTGGACACATAGCAAAAACATCCCCCACAATTGAATGAGGGATGTAAATTTCCAAACTCTATTTCACGGCTGCCTTTGATTGGATAACTACTATAAACTACCGCCTTCCTGTTGAATCACCTTTGCGGACAATCGATTTCCGAGCTTTACGGCTTCATCGATCACCATCCCTTCTTGTAAACCAGCGAGCACACCACCGCAGTGAGTATCCCCCGCGCCAATCGTGTTAACAACTTCAACCTTTTTGCCAGGAATTAGCCGTCCACCGTTTGCGTCATATAGATACGTTCCTCGTGCTCCGAGGGTAACAATGACAGGCGTCTTGGTCTTCTGGTAAATATCAGCCGCCTGCTCAGCAAGAGTTCTTTTTCCACTCAGATAGCTAATTTCGTCTTCGTTTGCGTTAACAATTGTATCCGCTTTCAAAAATTCGGTTAAAATTGCTGACTCGATATGACTAATCCGGGGTGAAGCGTCAAACATAACCAGTGCCCCCGGCTTTCGCTTACTTAAACATTTCAATATTACTCGTGCTGCTTCTGGGTCTTCCATTTCGTACCCGCTGATGTAGAAATAGTCATAATCAGTTAAGTTAATCCCTGAAAACCAGCGCTCATCCCAGTGCTGTTCAATTCCCGGAACGGTAATAAAGGTCCGCTCTCCCGAAGGCTCAACCAGGCACAGATCCCAGCCATTATCAAACGAATTTTCATGCAAAATAACCGGAATCCCTTTTTCCTTCAACGTTTGTCGGACAATCTCCGCATACTGGCCATCACCAACGGGAACCAGCAAGTCGGTACTGCCCTTTCCTAAGTAATGGCTAATTGCCCCATAGACATTGAAGGCACAGCCACCAACGTTATTGGACTTGAACTTAGCGGTAGCGTCACCGCCAGATTCTGGCATCTGTGCAATATCCATAATGACATCAACAAACGCTGCTCCTAGGATAAGACTTTTACTAGCCATGCTGCTCATCCCCTGTTCTCTTATCCTTCTTTACAAACAGGGAAAGCACAAACATCACAATAATTGCAGCAATTCCCGAAACAAAGACTGCTAAACTACTGTTATTTTCAAAGATCCCGTGCGCAAATGGTCCCCTGTAGACAGCATTTGATGTAAAGAGGAAGCCAAAAACAGTAGCAACGACCCAGGAAATAATCCCTGGCCAGTTATAGCGAACTGGCGAATCCTCCTTCATTAAAAAGACGTCATAACCTTGGCGACGATAAATCACGTTATCAACAAGGAAAATAGCTACCCAGGAGGCTAAACAGATCCCCAGGAAGTTCAAAAAGAGCTCAAAGTTGGTTAAAAAGTCACCGGAGATAAATAAAACATAAATGGAAATGACAACAATAATTAACGCATGAATTATCAGGGAAGTTTTCTGGGTAACTTCAATTCCAATCGTTGCTAAGTTGATTCGCGCAGACCTGAAAGATACTAGACATTGTGGAATAATTCCACCTGCCGCAACCAGGAAGTACAGGAAGCCAAACCAACTCGGAATCGCATTATACATCACTTGATAGGGGTCACTAGACGTCGCTAAACTAGGTGAAATCGTACTCAGGAGAACTCCACCGGCCATTAAAATGAACAGCGGTGTTGCGGCCCCCATCGTTGTATTCCAAAATGTTGCAGATAACTTGGTGTCAGGCCGGACATAAGCTCCCCAGTCGGCCGCTGCCATTGACCAGGAAATACTCGACCCTGCTGCAACAAAGGCAACTGCTGGTAGCCACCCCGTAAGCCAGCTCCCTGCTTTCATCGAGAAGGCTTCACCCCAGTTGGCATTTATTAAGAACATAATGAGCATTACCAAGGTTAAGGCACCAAAAATCCAGCTCAGCCAAGTTTGAATTTTCGCAAGAGTGTCCTCCTTAAATATCCCCGATAAGATAACCAAGCCGGCGAAAATCACTAGGCAAATAAACTTCGTAAACCCAGTTTGAGGGACTTTGATGGTCTTCAACATTGCTGAAAATAACAACGTCCCGGTAATAACATTGACGGCCAACCAGCCGACCATGTTGAGCCAGGCCATAAAGTTTGGAATCTTATTCCCATAAGTCCCAAACGCCGCACGACTCATCTTGAAGGTAGTTACCCCCTCACGCCGGCCAATCATCGCTACCCAACCGGGAATTGCAAAAGTCAACGCTCCAATTAACGCTGCCGTAATGGATTGCCAAAATGACAAACGATAGCTGACAATAATTGCACCATAAACAAACCCCATTATCCCGATATTAGCTGCAAACCAATTGTAAAACAATTTCCCCGGACTTAATGTCTTATCTTCTTCTGGAACTTTAACAAAGTCATTATTCATGAGAAATCACCTCATTATTTTCTAGCCATTGAAAGTGCTAATCTGTTGCGCAAACTCCTTAATATTATGTTGTGGATTCTTGTGATCAATTAAATTCTTCCAGTCAGCTGGAATTGCCTGAGCACCAACTTTGGCTCCGCAAATCGCAGTTGCCATGGCTCCAATCGTGTCCGTGTCCCCACCTAAATTAGTGCAGATAATTGCGCTCTTTTTTACGTCTCGAGCGTAATAAGCAATCGCAACGGCAGCTGGAATGCTTTCGGAAACCATCGTCCCCGTCCCTACCGTGTTGTAGATTGCCTGACTAAAGGCTGCGTCGTCGCCAGCGTATTTTTCAGCGAGCTGCAGGCCAACTTCAAGCCGTTCCTTGTTATGGGCCGCCCAGGTTGGCGCCCCGAGCTTGAAGCCAGCATCGTTTGCTTTTTCTGCGTAGGCAATAATGCTGTCCCAATCATAATCTGCTAAGGCAGCCGTTACCGCCCCAGCAACCATTGCAGCCCCACTAATGGCAACATCGCTTGAGTGTGTAATCTTTGTAACTTCATAAACCATCTCGACCAGCTCATCCAATTGATCAGGGGCATACAGAGTTCCAATTGGTGAAACCCGCATCCCACAGCCATTTGTGAGGGCCGATTTGGTGACCTCGGAGGGATTTTCCCCCTCCTTAACCAGAGTCAGAGCCGCCTTACTGCTTGGTCCAAGAATATTATTGGTCCAGGCGCCGACCTGGTCAGCCCATTTCATAATGTGCTTAACGATTACTCGGGTATCAGGTTGCCAGTTAGTTTCAATGAGCGCATCCAGGATTGCAAACGCCTGGTTGGTATCGTCGGTATACTCGCCTGCTTTGAAGTTAATCGCAATGTCGTTGTCTTCAGTACCATCTAAAAAAGTCGTAATGTGCTTGCCAAACTTGGCTTGAATTTGCTGAATCGGCCAAAGCTCAGTTGGCATCCCCATTGCATCGCCAATCGCTTGTCCATATAAAGCTCCCAAAATTTTATCAATATCTCTCATGCTGTGCACTTCCTCTTACATTCCTAACGTCAAATCAAATTCTGCATAATGACTATAAATAACTTTTACCCTCTCGACCATTTCACCATTCTGATCATGAACGATCCCCTCTGCTTGTAGCAAGGCAGAATGTTCATCGCAATCGAGCAGCTTGGCTTCCTCTTGATTAGCCGACAAGGCAGACATCCGAAGGAGTGAAGTCGATGGGTAGGTCTTATATTCCTGCCGGATAGTTTCATACAGAGACTGCTTAGAAAAATCATAGCCGTTCAAACCGGGAAACCGTTGTAAGTCAAGTACTGACTCATCAAGGGTCATCGGGGTCAGATTTTGATCTGCTTTAATTAGTCGTAACCGGCGCAAAACATACAGCTCTCGTCCATTTTCGTGCTTAATCTCTGCCGAAATAATTCTGTTAACAGCGACAGCTCCAATTTGGCGAGCGTAGTCAGAAAAGCCTTTAAAGTTAAAGAGCTTGACTCTTGGCTTAGTCTGCCGGACAAAAGAACCCTTGCCTTGAACTTTTTCAATTAGGTTCATCTGTTCAAGGTCTTTTAGGGCCTTTTGCACCGTTGTCCGCGTGACATCAAACATTTTTGAATATTCTGTTTCAGAGGGCAGTTTATCCCCAGCCTTTCTATTAGTAAAAATATCATTCTGAATTGCTGAAACTATTTGTGCGCGCAAGTTACCATTCCGATCTAAATACATTATTACCATCCTTACCACTTGAGTACTCAAGTACATGTTAACACCAATTTGTAGAATAGCAAGCGCTTTCTTGAGGTGAAAAAAATTAAAGTATAACAAATCCTTGTGGTCCCTATTAATAATTTCAGTAGTAAGTAGAATATAAAAAAGCACCCCCTCAGAATACCGAGGGAATGCTGCATGTAAATTACATAATATAAGCAATACGAACAAAGCTATTCATTTGATGGTATAATGTTCACATTAATTGAGGAGGTCCACCGACATGAACAAAACCGATTACATCAACTCTCTCCACCTTCAGCCCCATCCGGAGGGCGGCTGGTACCGCCAGGTTTATCATAGTGCTGACACGTTTGCACCGGCCACGGTAAATAAGGATCGCTACTACTATACATCCATCTACTTCTTGCTGGATGCCAGCTCGCCATCACACTTTCACCGGCTGAAGCATGACGAGCTCTGGTATTATCACGCTGGTGACCCGATTACGATTTACAGCCTCTACCCTAATGGTTCGTCTAATCAAGTCATCCTCGGCCCCCATCTGGACAAGGGCGAACAACTCCAGTACCGGGTATCAGCTGGCGTTATCTTTGGCTCAGCAGTTAACGCGAATGGCTTTAGCCTGGTTAGTTGTGCTGTTGCACCCGGCTTTGACTACCATGATTTTGAAATCTTTGACCAAAAGACTCTGTTGGCTAAGTACCCACAAAATCGTGATGTGATTGAGAAGCTTGCTTATGAGAGGATTGATGATGAGGGTAGTAAATAGGAGCCATAGCATAACGCTAGATCTCTGCTTAATTGTTATCTTAAGGAAAACAAAAAGTGGTTACTATTCTTCATTTGATATGATTCTCGTCTAATATGAACTAAAAATAAGAGGCAAACTTTGCTTGTGGGTAAAGCCGAATTTCTATTGCCACCGTAGCCATCAAACATATGATTCCCCGGTAATTATCGTCAACTATCTTACCGACTGTGGAGCCAGCACAAGTATAGTAATAATAAAATATCGCCAGTTGATGGTTAATAAACTCTTTAACTGTTCCGGCTACCCAGAAATAGCTAATTTCATAAGCATCATCGAATACTTTAAAAGACGTTTCATCCATATGAACAACTGTTTCTTGGCAAGTTAATTTTAATAGTCGTTGATACAACGGCTCTAGATAGACTTGACTTACTTTGATGATGCTGGCTGGTAACTGCATCCTTTAAGCAATTCTAACACTTGCCATAGCCTAATTTAACGATGAAAAGGCTGCGCCAAATTAAATTTGTTCTCTGCAGCTTTAGCTAAAATTGAACTAAAAAAGTAACTATGCGTTATGAAGTGAACCTCGTAAGCTGGATACTTTAATTTAGACAATTCTTTCCAAGGTAAGATTCCGACATTCAATCAGAGTCTTGCCTTTTAGTATGTAACTTATCCGATTTTAATTGTAAGCAGTTATCATCAAGAAGTAATTGAAAAATTTGAACAACACAATTGTTAATCAAGCTTTAGTTGATAGATTGTACGTTTGTTTAAGGGCAATCAGGCAATCACAAGGGCGATTCAAAGAAGCCATCAACAATGCGTTGAGATTAAAGGGACGGGTATATCGAATCCTTGAGAATGGTCAAGTTCCCTTAACCAATAATTAGGTAGAGTCATCGGTCCAACCAGTTACTTTAATACGCAAGAATAGCTTATTTGCTAAAAGTAAAGCTTGAACACAAGCAAGTACGATTATCTCCACTAAGCTAAAACAATTAGATGTCTATAAGTATTTCAAGTACTTATTTGGCAAAAGGGCAAAAGAAGCTCAATTAGATTGTCATGAAATAAACAATGAGCGATTTTTTCAGCCCGTTGATATACCCCACCTTATATCGCCATTAACTGGAAGAATATGAAAGTAGCCCGTGCCGTCTCCAGGCACGAGCTGCTTAACAACAAAACTTATTCGATTTTTCTTGACGAAAAGCCTACCATTATATGTCTATTCTAAGGAATAGTACATCATTATAATACTCATTAAAGATCTTCAACTACCTTCGAAAGTCATCCCACTAAAGCCTAATCACTCACGCCTGCCATACTTTATCTGATAAATGGATAGACATAGACTGAGCATAAGGGGAATAGTGTACACAACCGGATACAGATATCTTCTTCCTTCAAATAAAGTCGAAACAGGAGCGAGCCAACACCCTAATAAAATAGAAAGACCTAACGGAATAACACTAAGCCAATAAAATTTTACCTCCTCTAAGCCCCATTTTCTCAAAAAAGTTGCAGTGATAAATAATGGCAAAACAGAAGCATATAAACCATATGAAAGTAGTAGCTGCAAAATAGGATTTTTATAAAGATTGTCAAAAACTGTTTGGACAGCCTGACTTGATTTTCTAAACTCTCCCTGTCTAACAGCTGCCGAAGTTGGTATTAATTTAGGATCTAACAAATTATGCCAATCCATCGACATCAATGGATCATATTCTGCAAACGAAAACCACCCAGACACCATCGCATTAAATGCTGCAATATAAGTCCGCGGATGCCGTCTACCCTCCTTAAACCAACTAACCAAATAATTCTTATATTGCTTATAATTGCCACGATCGGTATATCCCTTTACAGGATCCGCATTAGTAGGATTATAGACTTTCCCAATATTTTTACCATCAAGTAGGACGTTTATTGAGTTAAATTCCGCCTTTGTCACATCTTTTGAATGGTATTTAAAATACCTCGCAGTTTGTTGAAACGGAACCGAGAACATTTCTTGCTTCCCACTTGGCGCCACATTTAACGTTCTTTTTACTCCTGTTAAAAGGCCCAGTGCAATTATCACGCTGCAAACCAGAGTAGCAATTGAATATTTCCTATACTTTGGGATAAACAGGCACACCGCTACCAACGAAAAAGTAACTATATAAATTCCAACCGATTTCGTAATAATGCAAAGAATAGCAAATAGACCAAGCAAGCTATCGTATTTAAAATTAGAAAATACCCGCCCTTGGGTTCGCAAAGCCTCAATAAATAGGATAATGAAAATGACATAAATCCAAGAAAACAATGCGTCTTTAGAAATAGTTTGAGCACTGATTGGAAAGATCGGACACAATGCGTAAAACAGAAGCATCGCCAAAACATATCCCGATTTTAACTTCAAGTATCTATGAGCATAGTAGGTAGTCAGTGAAAAACTAAATGCCGTTAAAAGCTCTTGGACAAAAGAGTAAACGAAAAATCCTAACTGCCAATTGTCCAGTTTCTCACCAAAGGGGGTAATAATTGCACCCATTATTAGAGTATCAAAAATTGGATGATGATTTGAAAATACTCCGTCATGGTTTCCCTTATAAAAATACTGAATAAATTGCGCTAATTGTCCCCAGGTATCATTAATCAATGTCCCGGGATACAGAGCAATTATTATTGGTAGCCAAAACAATAGGATAATTACAAAAAACAACCATAAATTATGCTTACTGTGTAATATTTTATTCCAAGCATTAAATAGGCCGTTAAATTCACCTATATATACCGGACTAATAATATTTCTAACTATTAGTCTTCTAGCAAAGTAATTAATCACACTCAAAACAAAAAACACTACTAAAACTGTTACTAAATATGAGGATGAGAAATCACAACTGCCGCTCTCAATATAATTAGGTGCGGCAACCATTGCTAACGCCAATAATAGGCAAAATATATAATCAGTTGCCCCAATAACTTTAATTCTATTATTCATAAATGCTTCCCCTCTGACTATAACTTTCTACCACTATAAATGCCATTAACCAGCGGCAAAATCAGTAAGCCTTCAACACTGACCAATGGTAAGACATACCGTAAGAGGATTACCGGACTAAACACTAGTAAAACTAACCAAAAGATAACCGGCATAATAAACATTGCCCAATAGTGCTTCTGCTTATCAACGATAACTTTACCTAAACTAACTGTCAGAATAAAAAATGGCAGTGCCGCACTAAATAATAATGACACCAGCGGAATTTTCTCATAATATTGTCGATTAGAAAAAGCATCAACTATCTTCTTAAAAGATGGCAATAAACTTTTGCCAAAGGTTTGCCGAGGCTGATTAGGCAGTAACGATAGACTATGAACCTCATAGTATGGTTCACCAAACGCTGACGTGTCCTTATTCATCCCTGGATACCATAGCTGGACAGTCAACCGGCTAAAGGCATTCACGTACTCACCTGGATGCTTTCGTCCAACAGCACAATATAATTTAATAAATTTCCATGGTTCCTGACGAACTGCTTCCGTATTAAAGGTCGTCTTTACCGGATCAGAAATTGCTTCGAACGGGCCACGGTAATTGTCATAGTTAGGGATAAACCCTTTGACTTCTTTTAACTGTTCACCTTGGTAGTCATGCGGATGTCTAACTACTGCTCGCGCTATTTGAACCTCTGGAATACTTAACGATTCTTTAATAGCGTCGTCACGACTATTAGTGACTTTTAAGCTCGATAGAACCGGTCCAGAATATAGCATAAATACTCCGACGGTTATCATTGCCGTAAACAACAGGCGTCTACGACCATGCTTCAATAAACAGCACAGTATAATTATGGTCAATACATAGACATACATCGCCTGCTTGAGAAAGGCCATGCTCAAAAAGGAAATTACTCCAAAAACAACTACATTTTTCCAGTTGTTAAAATATTCCTTCCCCCAAGCAATTTTAATCACTTGAAGTTCTAAAATAATAAACAGCGCTGTGAAAATCACATTCTTTGTTGTAGTTACCGCCATAATAGGATAAAACGGCAACAAGGCAAATGTTAGAAAGGAGCCCAGTGACAAAAGCAACGACCGAGAATGCTTAGCAATAAATGCACTTACATCTGCCAGGGCAAACGATAGGACAAGTGTTTGAAAGAATGAATAGACTGCTGCTCCTAACCACCATGGGCTTTTCAGTTTCCCGATGGTAACGCCCAACAAATACGTATGTAACACTGGATGATGGCTATTAATGTTATGAGTTAAAAATTCCCCAATTTGTCCTGGTCCATCGTATCCATACACGCTTGGGAAATAAGCGAGTAAATATGGCAACCAGCAGAGTAAAATCACTGCCCAAATAATTACCACCCCGCGCTTCGTTGAGGCAAAACGATTTATTTTAACAATCGCCTGCTCCTGTACTAAAGCGTCCTTAATGTGCAACGAAAACAAGGCACGAATTAGACCAAACCAGAGAGGCCAGATTAAAAAAATCCTTATACAGGTTAGAACCGAAAATACCCGTGCATCATCAAATAGCATCGTATTACGACCCCAAACCAGACAAATAGCAAAGACTAAGGAAATAATCAGAGCTCCAATATCTTTCCTCCGGTTTCGCGCCAAAAATAAACAATGTTTTAACAGGGTATAGCTACCGCTAAAAATTACCAGGCTATAAATACTATTCCCTAAAACTGTCTTATCGCTTGTCTTAATCGTCATTGCTATGCCAAATGTTGCTAACAAGGCTAGCAAAGCGGCTACTAATATTCTCTTACGTTTAGTTTTCAAATCTACCATAATTTCCTCTTAATAATTGATTCCCTATTGGAAAAGCAAATACTTTTTAATCCCTCAAATTCTATTTTACATATACTGAACAATAAATTTTCAACAAAATAATCAGCTCTAAGTTTAAACACTAATACTTATACTTACAAGACGAATTTATTATTAGGAGTACGATTTCAAATTCTAAACCGATGGCTTGACTAATCGTAGGAAATCGGGAGTGGAAAGTGACTTCCTCGACAGGATGTATGACTAGCCAGTCACGTGTCAACTATCATATAGCCTTGCTCCGCGACGCTAGGTACTAGCCTATCCCCTGTGATTGCAACGCGAAGTTAGTCTTTATAGAGACTAGGCAAGATTTATTAACGTTTGACCTACCAGTCAGCTACTGCGTCGTTGCATTTTTATCTTTAAAATAGCTAAGAGGCTGAGTTGATTCCCAGCCTCCAGAATTATCCGCCGATTTCAAAATAGTAATAACAGAAATATATCACCAAGTTGCTTAATCCTTGTTTTCTTTTTTCCAAGTTGCTTCTTGCAAACGGAATTCATATTCCCGCCGCTCTTTTCGTTGCAATGCGTCTAAGATTAAACCACTATAAAATGAAATAATTCCGGCAATAAAACAAAAGCCGCAAACGACCAGCGTTGGCATATTAAGAACCTTACCAGTATGTTCATAGGGAATCCAAACGTTCGGTATAAAGAATCCGATTGACAAAATCGCCAACACTAATGCTAAGAAACTGAAAAACTGTAGAGGCTTGTAGTTTCGATACAGGGTGAAAATCAACCGCAACACCTTAAAGCCGTCAGAATAAGTACTTAGCTTGCTGATACTACCCGCTGGCCGATCTCGGTAATCAATAATGTGGTTCTTAACTGCCAAGTTATTAACCGTTGCAAAGATACTCATTTCCGTCTCAATCTCAAAGCCGTGCGATAAAACAGGATACGTCTTTACAAAGTTATAACTGAAGGCTCGGTAACCAGTCATAATATCCTTAATATCCGTATCGAAGAAGAAATTAATACTGCCCCGTACGAGTTTATTGCCAATCCCATGGAAAGGACGCTTATTTTCTGCGAAATAGCTCGAGCTTAAACGGTCACCAACTACCATGTCGTAATTGCTGTGGAGTACATACTCGGCCATTTTAGGAATTTCTTCAGCAGGATAAGTATCATCTCCATCAATCATCACGTAGCAACGGGCTTCAATTTCACGGAACATTCGACGAATAACGTTTCCTTTCCCTTGCTGGTACTCATGTCGTACGATAGCTCCTGCTTCCTGTGCTAGCTTAACAGTATTATCCGTTGAGTTATTATCGTAAACAAAAATAGTGGCATTCGGGATATCATTAATTGCCCGTTTACAATCTTCAACAACTTTTTTGATGGTCTTTTCTTCGTTATAACACGGAATCAAAACGGCTAGATCAATCATTTGGTTCACCTTTTTTCTTTCCAAACTTTAAAATATACAAGTAATAAATTATTAACATAAAAGTAGCAAATACGGTACAGCCTGAGTAACGTACTAGTCCGTTAACCGGTGAGGCAATACAAATCAAGAGGTTCATAAATATCGGTATAATGGGAACGATAAACCGAAATCCATATTTTGTCCACATTAGCAGTGCCATCAACAAACATAACCATATTGCAATCGACGTACTAAAGAAAATATTGATAAATGGAACTGTTCCAGCACTACCGATAATCTGAATAAATCTGTTTCGCACCTTGGCAGAAGTAACATAATGCATATGCAGGAAAGTCGGTTTAGCGTAATCTGCCATTGCACCACACCAAGTAAAATCAGGTGCCAGAATCCACGGGACATAATAACCATTTGTCCCTGCAAATGTTGCGGAGAGATAAACCCCTGGATGACGCAATCCCATATCTAACCATACCTTAGCATACTTACGAAGATTAAATTTTTTTCTTAGACTAAACTTCACCGGGTCAGCATTGTTAGGAACATAAATTTCCCGGAGCTTTTCTGGATTCTTAAAAGTAGTTGCCAAAATATGCTTCTCATGGTTAGTAACATCATTGGGGTATGCCTTTAAATAACGTGCGGTTTGTTGTACTGGCAAACTAAGAGTCTCTATTCTTTCCGTCGGTGCAATATTCATTGATGGCAATGCCACTTTTATAAAACCAACATAAACAGATACTACTATAGCTAATGATAATAAAAATCGTTTCCAAAATCTTCCTTTTTCCACAAAAATCAAGCAAAAAAGTGGTGGAGCTACCATATAGATCCCATCATTTCGCCAAAAGCAAACTAGCAGACCAGAAATAATTAGGCCTGGTATCTTCCCCCCCCCACTTTTTTCTAATCCCATTTGTATGCCCTATGAAGAGTTCAACACCGATCAACAATAGCACTGTTACGTACAGAGCAAATAAGGCCAGAAACATTCCGTCTTTATGCAGGGTTGTGCTTGCAAAGGACCAGTATGGTGCCAGTCCAACAAACAGTGAGCAGGCCACCGCGATTACCCTATTAACACCTAGCTTGGAAACCCGGGAAATACACCAAGAGTAAATTAAGGCGCAGATTAACATCTGTATGCAGACATACAGAAATAAGCCAAAGTTATCGCCGCCAAGACACCTCCCCAAATTGAATACTTCACCCTCGAAGATTGTACTCAAAATTGGCTGATGATTATTCATTGGAATAGCCCCATAAAACTGTAATAACTGAAAATTACCATCCCCCGCAACGTTTCCTGGAAGAAAGGGGAGAAGGTATAGCAACCAGCCTATTGAAATAATACTAAATGATTGAAGCCATGAAATTCCCTTAGATCTACCAATAATATTTTTAACAATGGAACATTGAATTAGTACCTGAAACATCTTTTCAAAAAGAATGGTTAACCCAATTACCGCTAAAATCACTTCTACCAGCAACAGTTTATCCACTGCTCGATTCCTATAATCAATTACTTCCCAAATAGTAACCACAGCTAAAAGAGCTGCAAAGGTGAAGCAAAAATACCCATTCAGGTATCGCCCTGCCAAAAGCGGTGTCTTTAATAACCAATAAGCTAATCCTAATAGCGGCAGATATAACAAGAAGTAAATATTATCAACGGTTATCTTTTGTAAATCAAGTACCAGCCATAGGCTAATTCCTACGATAAACAACTGCGTTAATTTCTTTATTCTCATTATCTTTCTCCGTCCTTCTTGTAAAAACAAAGAATCAACAAAAGCGGATCAAGTACAATTAACGGTAATGTGTACCTCAAAAAACCATTAACTGGTGAAACTAAAGAAATCAATACCACCGCACCACCAACTAAAATTAAGTTTAAGTAGGCAAAGCGACGTTGGTCAATAATTGCCACGCTCGGCAGTAAATATAAAGCAAACCAAGTAAATGAAATAAATAGCCAATTTACTAACGGAAGTTCTGATCCCTTCTTGAGGAGGGTTGCAAAGCTGTAAAAGAGGTTAGGATTTTTCAAATGATAGTTGGCAAATAAACGCGTTACTGTCTCATTACCAGCATCATTCGGGCCAACAATCCATGAAAAGTACGAAGGGTGGTTCTGCGGATAAAGGTAGAAAATATTTTGACCAACAAGTGCTTCTAAGTAAAGGCGTTTGTTCTTCATTCCGATTTGCAGCCAGAGTTGCCAAAAGCTCCCCTTATCCTTCACAAATTGTTGGCTTTTATATAACTTCATCCGCTGTTGGTAGTCACCGACAAATTTATAATAGGGCCATCGTGAATTCACCTTAACACTATCAGCAAATTCAGGATTATAAGCAGCGGCTATCTTTGAATAATTAAAGAAATGGTTTAACTGGCGTTTTTCACTTCGATTAAGCGATGCCGGATTATCCTTTGCTACCCGAGCTAATTGTTGCATAGGTATTGATAAGGACTCCATCGGCTCTGTCGGCAGCGCTTTAGTTACCATAGTCAATCCCTTGGACAACCCCAAAGTTAACAAGACCGCAACTAACACTGCAATAAAGATTTTCTTGCGCTGTTTTAGCCAGATAGAACCTAACGCAGCCAAAATCAGGTATACTACACCATCGTTTCGCGTTAGTGATAGTAAAACTCCACTAACTACCAGCAACCAGATTGCAAATCGGTTCTCAATGGTTGTCTGCACATCCAGAAGGAGTAATGCGGAAATGAATAAAATAAAGAAGGCAACAAAGTATCCTGTCTTATCCAAACCATTTGCCCATTCGATGACTGCTGGGAATCCACCAAAAAATACAGCGAGAACAACTGCCACATATTTATTAAAGTAGCAGGCTATGATTGTCACTAGTAAACTAAAACTTGCAATCGTTAATAGGTTTAAGAAAATGCTATTTAACAAAATCCCAGCATTAATTGAATGAAAACAGCTCAGACCAACTTTAACAAAAAATCCCTGAAGCAAAGTAGTAAAAAGCGGGTGGTGGTTAGTTAAACTAAAAACACCATAAATCGTTTTCTGATGAAACAATTCATCCATCTGCCGCATCCCGTCATAACCAGCCAATCCAGGAATGGATACAACAAAATACGGCAACGCTAGGACCGCTAAGAGTAAAAAGATAAACAAATAAAATTTAACCTTGCCCTCTGCGTTTATTGGCATTTCTCGCAAATGAAACTTAATAGTTAACTGATAGACCGTCAAGAACAGGTAAAAGAGCAAAATTGAAATTGCTAGCCAAGATAGAACTGAATACCAAACGTCGCGGCCAGATTCCCAAATTAACGAAAGATTGCCACGCGAGGTATAAGCGCGGCCAATCACAAGGATAATCGAATATCCAAGAGCAATTACCGTATTAAGTAATAGCCCACGTTTACTAATCTCCAAATTCCGACTAAATACGCTCATTATAATTAACAGTATCAATGCCGATAATATTGAGATAGCCGTCGCACCATCAAATGAGATCCGACTAGCATTACCGCTCGGGTAGTTAACTGCTGTCCCTAGCAACACTAACAGTGAACTAAATACTAATAAATACTTATTTAACTTAATCCTAATCATTATTAAATTCTCCAGCTATCTAACTCACCGAATAGCAAATAATTTGCGTACAATCTTAAACCGAGCAAGGATGACCGTCGCTATCTCACATAATAATACCCGGTAAATATCTTGAATAATCCCAATGCTATTAAATGATAATCCGAGTGCAGCCAGATGGTTTCCCAAAATGACTGTGTCCGTAAATACACTTAAACATACTAAATGGAAGGCTAATGTAATCAATGCTAACCGTCCCAACATCGCCAAACGGTGCATTGAAACACGCGTTTCAAGTACCTTGAATAGGTACATCAAAAAGTAGCTGCCACCAATGGCCCCCACCATTTTCAGAACAGGATTGTCGGCATAGCCAGTATTAAACCAGAAATCACCTTTGAGTGCGGACCAACAGCACAAGACAAGTCCAATCACTGCCAGTACACTATTTCTGATACTTAAATCCATCAAATGGTACTCACGGATAATATGGCCAGCGGTATAGAAAGAAATACTCAGGAGCGCCGGCCCAAGTGACCAGGGAAGCTGAATAAATGAACTCACTGCAAAAACAATTACTGCAAGAACAATACTGACCCCTACTAAGACACTGGTTTCTTTATTACGGCTAAGCGTATCGGTCACTTTACGTAAAAGCTGATAGATAATATTCCCAAAATACATTGCCAATAGGAACCACACTGCTCCGATTGCAGGAATCATAATTCCTCGAAAAATCGTTTGATTACTAGGCGTACCAATTCCATACAGAGCAGCGATAAGGTAATGATACCAGTGATCCGTCGTTATCATTCCTGGAACATGACGATGCAAGCTGATTAACGAAAGAAGAAAGATGATTAAGGCCGTGACACCATACGGAACCAGTAATGTTCGTATCCCGGCCTTAGCAGTCCGAACAATCGTTTTACGTCGTGTTAAATAACCAGATAGGACAAAGAAAATTGGTACATTAATCGCATATATTAGGTGCTGCCAAAAGCCTGCAGTATAGGTATGACCTACAATTATTAGCATCATACTTACTGCACGCACACAATCTATCCATTCAATTCGTTTCCGACTGCTCATTTAGTCTCCTCCCTATAACTTCGCCGTCAGCTTCACATCCGGGTACTTCTGCTTGAACCAGTTTTCGGCAAACTGGTTTTCAAACAGGAAGAGTGGCTGGTCGTGGATGTCCTTGACCAGGATATTCCGCGAAGATGACATCTTTTCGTCCAGCTGTTCTGGGTCGATCCAGCGCGCCGTCTTGCTCCCCATTGGTTCCATGACAACATCCGAGTTGTACTCGTTCTTCATCCGGAACTTGAAGACTTCAAACTGCAGCTGACCCACGGCCCCCAGGATATAGTCATTAGTCGTGTAAGAACGGTAAAGCTGGACAGCCCCTTCCTGGACCAGCTGGTTGATCCCCTTGTGGAAGGACTTCTGCTTCATCACGTTCTTTGCCGAAACCCGCATGAAGAGTTCCGGTGTAAACTGCGGCAGCTTCTCAAACTTAACGTCCTGCTTACCGGTGTAAATCGAGTCCCCAATCTGGAAGTTCCCCGTATCGTACAGGCCGATGATGTCCCCGGCAACCGCGTTTTCGACGTTTTCCCGGGTATCTGCCATAAACTCCGTCACGTTTGACAGGCGAAGCGGCTTCTGGGTCCGCTCCAGGGTAACGTCCATCCCCCGGTCGAACTCACCCGAACAGATCCGCACGAAGGCGATCCGGTCCCGGTGCCGCGGGTTCATGTTAGCCTGAATTTTAAATATAAAGACAGAGAACTCTG